>Ga0213827_1000077_pt1 | contig 144312 bp, 136 predicted proteins | sample MC6MC0898MG_FD_180669 | JGI IMG/M metagenome (GOLD analysis project Ga0213827, IMG submission 180669) | Enriched soil aggregate microbial communities from Iowa State University, Ames, United States - MC6-MC0898-MG | ecosystem: Environmental > Terrestrial > Soil > Unclassified | place: USA...
GATGAAGCCAGGCGCGGTGTTCATTTCGACGGCGCGCGGAGGCATTCACGACGAGAGCGCATTGCACGACGCACTGCTTAGCGGGCATCTGCGGGGCGCGGGGCTCGACGTCTGGGAACAGGAACCGCCCGATCGTTCGGCCCCGCTGCTCGCGTTGGACAACGTGGTCGCCACCTTCCACACTGCAGGCGTCACGCACGAGGCGCGCCGCAGTGTCGCCCGTTCATCGGCGACGCAGCTTGCTGCGATGCTGCGTGGCGAGCGGCCGCCGCAACTTGTGAATCCGGAGGTCTGGCCCCTGGCCGCCAAACGTATCGCCACGCTGACATAACAACGCGGCAGACGCGCCGGCCCAGGCACAAGGGCCGGCGCGGTGACCGCCAGAACCCCTGAGGGAGACAACCATGCAACAACAAAACAAACGCCGCACGCTGCGCACCCTGGCCACCCTGCTTGCAGGCGCCGCATTGTTCTCCGGCGCCGTGCAGGCCGCCGGATATCCGGACCGTCCGATCAACCTGATCGTGTCATACGGCCCGGGCGGCGGCACCGATCTGGTCGCGCGGATGATGGCGCCCTACCTGCAAAAGCACCTGGGCGGCGACGCACGCATCGTCGTGCTGAACCGGCCCGGTGCGGGCGGCGCGATCGGCTTCGCGGAACTGGCGCGGGCGCAGCCGGACGGCTACACCATCGGCTTCATCAACACGCCCAACCTGTTGACGATTCCCATCGAGCGCAAGACCGCCTTCACCTGGCAAAGCTTTGACCTGCTGGGCAATCTGATCGATGACCCCGGCGCCTTCACGGTCCTGAACGACAACCCGATCAAGAACCTTGCGGACCTGTCCGCCTTCGCAAAGAAGAATCCGGGCAAGGTCACCGTCGGCACCACGGGCACGGGTTCGGACGACCACCTGGCCATGCTTCGGTTCGAGCGCGCGTCGGGCACGAAGCTAAGCCACATCCCGTACAAGGGCGCCGGTGAAGTGCGCGGCGCGCTGGCAAGCGGCGAGATCACCATCGGCGCCATCAACGTGGGCGAGGCGCTTCAGTACCAGAAAGGCGGCACGCCGCTGCGCTTCCTGGGGCAGATGGGCAACACGCGCTCGGCCGCGCTGCCGGACGTGCCGACGTTCAAGGAACAGGGATTCGATTTCGAATTGGCTTCGCTGCGCGGACTGGCCGCGCCCAAGGGGTTACCGGACGACGTGCGCACGAAGCTCGTTACCGCGGTCAAGCGCACGGTCGACGACCCGGAATTCCAGGCCAAGGCCCGCGAAATGTTCGCGCCGCTGCGTTACTTGCCGCCCGCGGAATACGCCAAGGAACTGAAGGCGGGCGAAACGCAGTTCCAGCAGCTCTGGAAAGAAGCGCCCTGGCTGGATAAGTGATACCGCGTGTCAAGGCCAAGCGGCCTTGACACGGCTGCCGCGATTGGCGGCCTGTTCGCATCCGATCAATGGCGCGGCGGCCGATATCCCGCCGCCGCGCCGTCAGGCATCAGCGCATCGCCGCCAGCATCAAATCCAGATTCTGAACCGCCGCGCCCGAGGCGCCCTTGCCCAGGTTGTCGAACACCGCCGTCAGCAGCACCTGGCCGTGTTGCACATTGCCGTAGACGCCCAACCGAAGATCGTTGGTGCCGTTCAGCGCCTCGGGATCCAGATTCGAGGCGGCGTCATCGCGCGGCACAACCTGCACATGCGCCGCGCCGGCGTAGTGCTGTTGCAGGCACGCGTGCAGCTGCTCGGCATCCACGCCGGCTGGCAGCAGGCGCAGGTGCAGCGGGATGGTCAGGACAATGCCCTGGCGGAATGCGCCGTATGACGGCACGAATACCGGACGCTGCGTGAGGCCGGCGTGCCCTTCGATTTCGGGCGTGTGCTTGTGCGCCAGCCCAAGGCCGTAGACCTGGAACGCGGGACCGCGCGGGCCGTCGGCGCTTTCGTACGCGTCCACGCTGGCGCGGCCGCCGCCCGAGTAACCGGACACCGCGTTGATGACCGCGGGATAGTCGGCGGGCACGAGTCCGGCCTGGACCAGCGGACGCAGCAGCGCGATGGCGCCGGTGGGATAGCAGCCGGGGTTGCTGACCCGCAGCGCGTGGGCAATGCGATCGGCCTGGCCGGCGCTCATTTCCGGAAAACCGTACACCCAGCCGGCATCCGTACGGTGCGCGGAGCTGGCGTCGATGATGCGCACCTTGGGATTGACGACGGACGCGGCCGCCTGGCGCGCGGGTTCGTCGGGCAGACAAAGGATCGCGATGTCGCTGGAATTGATCGCGTCAGCGCGGCGCTGCGGGTTCTTGCGGTCGGACTCGGGCAGCGTCAGCAGCCGCAGGCCGCTGCGGCCGTTGAGCCGTTCATGGATCTGCAGACCGGTCGTGCCCTGGTCGCCGTCGATGAAAACAAGAGGTTGGGTCATGATGCTGTCCGGGTGGTTCGGCGTTGCCTGATTCGTTCAGGAATGGACCTTATCTTCGATCTGACGGCGAGATAAGAAAAGTCGAATATCATGATCGGTTGATTCAGGTTTTCTGAATGATTCCGACGCGTTTTCGGCGCGGGCGCTTTGGAACACCACATCCGCAACTGATATCCAACCGGAAACTCTCATGCGCGAAATCAGCCTGGACCGTCTTCGCACCCTGGTCGCCATTGCCGACCTCGGGTCGTTCGCCGACGCCGCGCGCGCCTTGCATCTGGCGCCCCCCACGGTCAGCCTGCACGTGTCGGACCTCGAAATCCGCGTCGGCGCACCGCTTCTTACGCGCAAACGCGGTCAGGTCCGGCCCACGGCCATCGGAGAAACATTGCTGGAACGTGCGCGCCGCTTGCTCGCGGAGGCGGACCAGGCGCTGGACGACGTGCAGCGGCAGGTGCAGGGGTTGGCGGGACGCGTGCGGCTTGGCGCGTCCACCGGGGCCATCGCCCACCTGCTGCCGCAGGCGCTGGAAACGCTGGGACGCGACCACCCCGGCATTGACGTGCAGGTGGCGGTACTGACGTCCCAGGAAACCCTGCGGCGGCTGGCCGATGGCTCGCTGGACGTGGGACTTGTGGCGCTGCCCCAGCCTCCCCTTGACGGTCTGGTTCTGCGTCCGTGGCGCCGCGACCCGGTGATGGCCTTTCTGCCCGCGGCATGGAAAGCGCCGGCGCGCCTCACGCCCGCGTGGCTGGCCGAAAGGCCGCTGATTCTGAACGACGCCAGCACGCGGCTGTCGCGCCTGACCGGAGAATGGTTCGCGACCGCCGGACTCAATCCTCGCGCGCGCATTCAATTGAACTACAACGACGCCATCAAGAGCCTGGTGGCCGCGGGTTATGGCGCGACGCTGCTGCCGCATGAGGCCACCGCGCCGCAACCAGATCCCCGCGTCATCATGCGGCCCGTGAGGCCCGCGCTGTGGCGTCCGCTGGGCATCGCGCATCGCGCGGGGCAAGTGGAAGCGGCCACGCAGCACGTGCTGGACGTGTTGTGGGCGCTGCGCGCATCGGGCGGTAAAAGCTTTGCGGCGGCCTAGTCAAACTGGCGTCTGATCCTGCCGGCCGGCATGGCAGCCCGGCGTGGCGGACCAATAAGGCCCGCCCGGCATCATCACCCCGTCTTCCCCAGCCTCCCGGCCGCCGCCGGCGCCCGGCGGAAGAACGCCGCCCGCTGGCTTTCCTCGCGCAACCGGCGCGCGCGCGACCGGAACAAATCCTTGCGGCCCACGATCCCCAGCAGCCGGCCGCTATCCCGATCGACGATAGGCACCCGCCCCGCCCCGGACAAGGCCATGCGGTCCGCGATCTGACTGGCCAGTTCGTCGGCATGCCCGTACACCAGCTCGCGCCCAGCCAGCGCTTGCGCCAGCGTCCGCTCGTCAGGCTCGCCTTGCAGCGCCCACGCCAAGGTGTCGGCGCGCGTGACCTCGCCGACCACGATGCCCTCGCCGTCCAGCACCGGATAACTCGTATGGACCGGCTGCGCGGTGGTGAAATGCGCGACGGCGTGCGCCACCGTCATCGTGTCCGGCAGCGTCTGCACGGGCGATGTCATCACGTCTGCGACGCGCAGCAGGTCGAAGGGATCCACGCGGTATTCGCGGCTGATATGGTGGCCGCGGCGCGCGATCTTCTCGGTCAGGATCGAACGCTTGAGCAATAGCACCGTCACGCCGTAGGCAAAGACGCAGGCCGCCAGCACTGGCAGCAGCGCGTGCATGTTGCCGGTCAGCTCCACGGCAAACAACGTGGCCGTCAGCGGCGCGCGCATGGTGCCGCCCATCATCGCCGCCATGCCCACCAACGCCCAGAAGCCGGGATCGGCCTGCGGCAGCACGGGAGACGCCAGTGCGCCCAGCGCGCCACCGAAGATCAGCAGCGGAGCCAGCACACCGCCAGAGGTGCCGGAGCCCAGCGCGATCGACCAGATGGCGACCTTGACCACCAGCAGCACCAGCACGGCCTGAAAGGCGAGATCGCCCGCCAGCATGTGTCGAATGTTGTCGTAGCCCACCCCGAGCGCCGCGGGCTCGATCAGCCCGCCAATACCGATGACCAGACCGCCGATGGCCGGCCACCACATCCAGTGGATGGGCAGCTTCTCGAACAGGTCTTCGGCCGCGTACACCAGCGAGGTCAGCACACCGGACCCCAGGCCCGCCAGCACCCCCACGGCGGCGCAGGCCACCAGATGCCACGGCGTGAAGACCAGCGTGCCGGCATACGCAAAGATCGGGCCGGGTTCCATGATGAAGGCGCGCGTCGCGGCCGCCACCAGCGCCGCCACGGCCACGGGCAGGAAGCTGCGCGGCTTCCACTCGAACAGCAGCAGCTCGACCGCCAGCAGCACCGCGGCCAGCGGCGTGCCGAAGATCGCGGTCATGCCGGCCGCCGCGCCTGCGACGAGCAGCGTCTTGCGTTCGCCGTCGTCCAGGTGGATGGTCTGCGCCAGCAGCGAGCCGATCGCGCCGCCGGTCATGATGATGGGCCCTTCGGCGCCGAACGGCCCGCCGGTGCCGATGGACACGGCCGAAGACACGGGCTTTAACACGGCCACCTTCGGCTGGATGCGGCTCTTGCCGATCAGGATGGCTTCCATGGCTTCAGGGATGCCGTGGCCACGAATCTTCTCGGAACCGTAGCGCGCCATGAGGCCGATGATGAGGCAGCCAACGACCGGAATGAACACAGAGCCGAGTCCGAGCCGCCCTATCGTGATAGGCAGGTCGGCAAACGAAAACAGGCCGTGATAGGCCAGATTGGTGCACAGTGCGATGAGGCGGAGCAGAAGCCAGGCGGCAGCCACGCTAGCCAGTCCGACCGGTATGGCGAGGCCCATCAGGAGGACGACGCGACGGTCGGTAGTGAAGTCGCCAAGCCGCAGTCCGGGCTTGGCGGAAGAGGAAATGGGGGGCATGGTCAGGGAGTGGTTTGGAAGAATTCGCACGAAGTTTGCGAAAAGTCATATATATCGTAGCACGATATATATTAGAATCGCCCGGTGAACGCCTCCACGACTCCCACTCGCCTGTCCCCCGCCGACTACGAACTGCTCGCGGATTTCCGCTATGCGCTGCGAAAATTCGCGGCGTTCAGCGAAAGCGCAGCCGCGGGCCTGGACCTGATGCCGCAGCAGCATCAGGCGCTACTTGCCATCAAGGGCACGCGCAAAAACGCGCCCGGACGGCGCGGACTCTATGTCGGCGAAATCGCCGAACGCCTGCTGATCCGGCCGCACACCGCCGCCGAACTGGTGGGTCGACTGGCGCGATTGGATCTCGTCAGCCGCGAAGCCGACCCCGAAGACGGACGCCGCGTCGAGGTCGTGCTGACAGCCAAGGCCGAACGCATGCTGGAAGACCTGTCCGCTTCGCACCTCGAAGAACTGCACGCCATGCGCCCCCTATTGACGCGGCTGTTGACGCGCATGGGCGCCGAGCCCGGCAAGGACTGACCCACCGGCTTTTCATCCAAGATTTGGCCTGCGCGGCATAAGCTCATGCCGCCAGGAAATAAGCCTCGTGATAAATTGTCGCCCCGCGACATATCAATGCGTCGCGAGGAGAGACTGTCTTGGGTGTGTCAATCAAGCGCTGGCTGGGGTCGTTCGCGCCAGCGCCCGTGGGCGTCAATGGACGCGAAAAACTTTACGGTGCGGTAGGCGCCCTGCTCGGTCTGTTCTGCACCGAGTGGGTGGGACGCCACGCGCTGGGCGCGGACAATCCGTGGTTCATCGCCCCCATGGGCGCATCGGCCGTGCTGCTGTTTGCCGCGCCGGCCAGCCCGCTCGCCCAGCCCTGGTCGCTGATGGCCGGCAACCTGGTGTCTGCGCTGATCGGCGTCTTCTGCGCCCAATTCATTCCTGTTCCCGGCATCGCCGCGGCCGTCGCCGTGGCGCTTGCGATTGGGGCGATGTTCTCCCTGCGCTGCCTGCACCCGCCCAGCGGCGCCGTGGCGCTGACCGCCGTGCTGGGCGGTCCTGCCGTCGCCAAGCTGGGTTATGCCTTTGCGCTGTGGCCCGTGGCGTTGAACTCCGTCATCCTGCTGTGCATCGCCGTGGTCTTCAACGGCGCGCTGAAACGCAACTACCCCCGCCGCCATGCGGAGCCGGCCGCCGGCCACAACACGCGCGATCTGATCCCCAGCGCGCGGCTGGGCTTTTCGCGCACCGACCTGGATGAGGCGCTGACCCAGCGCGGTGAGCTGCTGGACATCAGCAAGGAAGACCTGGAAGAGATCGTGGTGGCTGCCGAGCTGCGCGCCAGCGTGCGCCGCTTTGGCGAGGTGCGCTGCGCCGACATCATGTCGCGCGACGTGGTGACGGTAATGGAAAAGGATCCGCTGGACTATGCGGTCCGCCTGTTCGACAAGCACCGTGTCCAGGCCCTGCCCGTGCTGGATTCGGCGGGCCGCTACGCCGGCATGATCGCCCAGGGCGACGTGCTGGCCAGGAAGAGCCGCCTGACGCCGGTTGCCACGGCTGCCGAATCCGCGCCGGACCTGCTGGTGGCCGATTGCATGCGCAGCGAAGTGCCGTTTGCCACGCCCGGATTGCCCGTGATCGAGCTGGCGCGTCCGATGTCGGACAGCCTGCATTGTGTGCCGGTGCTGGACGAGGCACGCCATCTGCAAGGTCTGGTGACGCAGTCGGACCTGGTGGCCGCGTTGTATCAGATGGCGGTGTCCGCCAACTCGCAGCCAGCGGACGGCGCCGGGCCACACAAGCTGGCCGCCTGACCCTCCGTAGCCCTACGGATTCCGGCGCGCGTTACCCGCAAGGCATAATTGCCGGCGTGAATCCCCTCTCGCGCACGCGCGCTTTCATCTGCTGGCTGGTGCTTTTCTGTCTGGGCGCAATCTGGATCGCGCGGCAGGAATACGTGGATCAGTACGAGCGCTTCTTCCAGAGCACCAGCATCGCCCAGCGCATGCTGAGCCAGAAGACGGTGCAGCATGAAGCCGTCCTGGCCACGCTGGCCGCGTTGTCGCATCCCCCCGCCCCCGAACGCCTCTTTCCCAGCCTGCAGCCCGCGATGCCGCAGTTGCTGGGCTTGGGCCACCTGCCCGGCGGCGTCTGGGCGGGCAGCCTGCCCGAACCCGCTGGCCTGTCCCAAGCGGTGGAGCGCGCGCGGCAACTGGGTCGCCCCGTGACCATCGCCGTGGACGACGCGCGCTACTGGTTGGTGTCGCCTTCCGGGTGGAGCCTGCTGATCGACGCGCGCCAGCTCGTGCCGGCCGCCGACTTTCCGCCGGGCCTGGGCAACCTGACCCTGGCCGTGGACCGCAATCCGCTGCCTTTGCTCGACAAACAGCCCCACGACGCGTTGCCCGGCTGGACCCTGGCGCTGCAAAAGCCGCTGGGCGCGGCCAGCCAGCCGTTTCAGATGCGCAGCACCCGCACGCTCACCCCCGGATTCTGGCCATGGACCGCCTGGCTGGCCTGGGCCGCGGCGAGCGGCCTGCTGATGGCTGGCGCCGCCGCCTGGCAACGCTCGCGCGCGGAAGCGCGCCGGCAACAGGAACAGGTGCGTCTGGCGGCCATGGCGCGCCTGAGCACACTGGGCGAAATGGCTGCAGGCATCGCGCACGAACTCAACCAGCCGCTGACCGCCATCCTGGCGCAAACCCGCGCCGCCGCACGCCTGTTGGATGACGAGGACGAGCGTCCAGTCGTGCGCCACGCGCTGCTTGCCAGCGCCGAGCAAGCCAAGCGTGCGGCCGACATCATCAGCCGCATGCGAGCGCTGGTGCAGCCCAGTTCGCCCGCGCGGCGCGAAGCCATCGACCCCGACGCGCTGGTGGCGTCGCTTCGCTTTTTGCGCGAGCCCGAGCTTGCCAGACAGGGCATCCGCCTGACCTGGACCAACGCCAGCCCCGGCGCGCGGCCCCTGGGCGATCGCGTGGCCCTCGAACAGATCCTGCACAACCTCGTGCAGAACGCGGCTGACGCGCTGGACGGCGCTTCGGGTGCGCGCCAGATTGCACTGGAAGGCCGCGCGGCCGACGGCAGCTACCAGTTCAGCGTCAGCGACACCGGCCCGGGCATTGCGGCGGACGCAATGCCGCGCCTGTTCGCCCCGTTCTTCACCACCCGCGACCAGGGCATGGGCCTGGGCTTGGCGCTGTGCGATACGCTCGCTGGTTCGATGGATGGCCGCATTGCCGCGCGCAACCTCAGCCCCGCTGGCGCATGCTTTACCGTCAGCCTGCCGCAGGCCGGAGCCGCCGCATGAATCCCAACGACCATTCCCCGCTGGTCTACCTGGTGGACGACGACGACGCGGTCCGCGACGGGCTTGGGCTGCTGCTGCGCAGCGTCGGCCTGCGCAGCGCGGGCTTTGCGGACCCGATGGCGTTTCTTGCCGCGCTGGCGCAACCGGTGATCGGTTGCGTGGTGCTGGATATCCGCATGCCGGGCATCAGCGGACTGGACGTGCTGGCCCAGCTGGCCGAACGGTCCGACCTGCCCGTGGTCATGCTGACCGGCCACGCCAACGTAGACCTGTGCCGCCGTGCCTTCAAAGGCGGCGCCATGGAGTTCCTGCAAAAGCCGGTCGACGACGACGTCTTTCTCGATGCCGTCCAGGCGGCCGTGCGCACGCACATCGCCAGCCGCGAGCGCCTTGCCGTCACACAGGCGGCGGCGGACCGCCTGGCGCGCCTGTCGGGTCGCGAGCACGAGGTGCTGGAGCGCATCGTGCGCGGCATGAGCAACAAGGAGATTGCGCGCGAGTTCGACCTGTCGCCGCGCACGGTCGAGACCTACCGCGCCAACGTCTTTGCAAAGCTGGAAGCCGAGTCGCTGGCGCAACTCATCCGCCAGTACGCGACCCTGCTCGATTGAAGCGTCGCCTCCGTAACGCTACGGAGGCGCGCGCGTAGTCGGGCGTATACCGCGCCCGCGGCCTTTTGGCCACACTGTCTGCTCCTACCGCAACACCCCCGAAAAGGATGCAGACCATGAAGAAACTGTCGCTTGCCGCCCTGCTCTCCACGCTGGCTTTCGCCGGCGCCGCCAACGCTGCCGTGTTGAGCGAGAACAACCTGTCGATGGCCGATGCGCAAAAGCTCGCGACGGCCACCGTCGCTGCCTGCCAGGCCAAGGGCTACAACGTCAGCGCGTCGGTCGTGGACCGCGCCGGTCTGCTCAAGGCCTTTGCGCGCGCCGACAACGCCGGCCCGCACACCATCGAAGCCAGCCGCGCCAAGGCCTTCACCGCGGTCTCGGCCAAGACTCCCACGCTGACCATGATGGAAAACGCGCAGAAGAACCCCGGCGCGGCCAACCTGACCGACATTCCGGGCTTCTTGCTGCTGGGCGGCGGCGTGCCCGTCAAGGCCGGCAACAGCGTGATCGGCGCCATCGGCGTGGCCGGCGCACCGGGCGGCAACCTGGACGCGCAATGCGCCGACGCGGTGCTGGAAGAGAACGCCGCGCTGTTCAAGTAAGCACGGGCGCAGCTGCGGGCGACCTTGCCACCCGCAGCCCCGCCCAGATGCCGGCCAGGCAGGCGGCGCCGAACACCCATCCCGACGCCGCGCCGGCCATCACGCCGGACAACAGCGTCCCGACGGTGCAGCCCAGCGCCGTCATGCCGCCCCAGCCCATCAGCACGCCGCCCGCGAAGTTGCGGGCGATGTCCCTCATGGATGGCAAGCGAGGCCGGAAAGCGCCCGCCGCCAATGCCGCTGCCCACGCACCCGCCACCAATGCCATCACGAAGACGCCGTTGTTGGACAGCAACGCGCGTTTGACCACGGTGGCGCAGCCCGCAAAGGTGTCCAGCCCTTCAAGCCTGTCCGGCAGCCCCCCCGACGCCGCCGCGGCCGTGCGGGCAAGGCTCCCCAGTTCCGCCGTGACGCCCAGCGGCGCGATGCGCAAGTAGGCGATGACGCCGATGAAGCCGATCAGAAGACCGCCCACCGCCGGCGGCCAGCGGTCCTGAAGCACGGCGCGCCAAAGCGGTACGGCCAATTGCGGGGCGGATGTCGCGGGCGACGACGCGCGCCGCCCCGCGCGGCTCAATGCCCATGCCAGCGCCACCAGCGCGCCGCACTGAACCAGCACACTCCCCCCGTAGCCCAGGTGCCGAGGCAGCCAGACCACGGGCGCACCCTGGACCAGCGACAGATACAGCGCATTCCACGACGCGAATCCCAGCACAAATCCCAACGCCGCGCCGAGCAGGGCAAAGGGCGACGCGAGCGCACCCTCGCCCAGCCGGTAGAAATGCGCGCTGATGCACGACCCCGAGATCCGCATGCCGATGCCGAAGACGAACGCGCCCGCCACCAGCGCCAGGCTGACCGGCCCGATGTGCGCGCCGGGCGGCAGGCGATCCGCCGACGGGATGGGCAGGAAGGCGCCGAACACGGCCGCGTAGCCCAGCACGCCGGTGCCTAGCGCGATCAGCACCGCGTACAGGCCCGCGGTCTCGCGGCGTTCGATGAAGTCCCGCGCGATGCAGTAGAAGCAAAAGCGCGACCGCTGCAGCACGACACCGAACGCCGCGCCCAGCAAGAGCGAAAGCGACAGGCTGCGTCCGCCCTCGGGCTGCGACGACACGAACCATGCCGCCAGAAAAATGGCCGCCATCACCGCGGCGGCCGATACAAAGCGCAAGGCATTCACTCAGGTCTTGCCCCACACGGTGCCCGCCGGATTGCTGATGGGCGAGCCGACGCTGTTGCCGTATTCCGTCCAGGACCCGTCATAGTTGCGCACGTCGTAGCCCAGCAGCTTGCTCAGCGCAAACCACGAATGGCTGGAGCGCTCGCCGATTCGGCAATACGTGATGATGGGCTTGGTGCCATCCACGCCCGCCGCCTGATAGATCGCCTTGAGCTCGTCCGCGGACTTGAACGTGCCGTCCTCCGCCACCAGCTTGCTCCAGGTGACGTTCACCGCGCCCGGCACGTGGCCCGCGCGCACGGCCAGCTCCGGCACGCCATTGGGCGCGAAGATCTTGCCGTTGTATTCGTCCGCCGACCGGATGTCGACGAGCACGCCGTCCTTCTCCTTGCGTGCGACGGCCAGCACGTCCTGCAGACGCGCGCGCAACGCGGGGTTCGCCTCCTTGACCTTGACCGTGCCGGCCGCGTGGACCTTCACGCTGTTTGACAGGGGCCGCCCTTCGGACTCCCACTTCTTGCGGCCGCCATCCAGGATCTTGACGTTGTCGACGCCATAGATGTCGAATATCCAGGCGCCCCATGCGGCGAACCAATTGTTGTTGTCGCCGTACAGAATCGTCGTGGTGTCCGCGTTGATGCCGGAGCGGGCCAGCAGCGCCTGGAACTGCGGCGGCGGCGCGATGTCGCGGTTGACGGTGTCGACCAGGTCGGTGTGCCAACTGGCGTTGGCCGCGCCCGGGATGTGGCCGCGTTCGTACAGGCCCGGATTGACGCTGACCTCCACCACCCGCACCTTCGGGTCATTGAGGTTCTTTTCCAGCCAGTCCGTCGAGACCAGATACTTGGCGTGCTGCGCAACAGCTGGCGCCGCGGCCAGGGTTGCCGCTGCGGCAAAGGCGCCGGCCAGCAGAGTGCGTAGGGACATCGGATTCTCCTGAAATGGGCTGCTGACGAGCCCTTGGAATCCGGACGATATCGGGTCGCTTCCCAGCCGGGAACGACATTGTTTTTATATTCTGATTACCGATTCAGGTGATTGTCAGGTCATGCATCGGGCAAGACAGCCGGCCTTGCCCGATTCACCGCTCAGTCCTGCCGCTCCCGCGCCACCGCGCGGGACAGGGCCAGGTGCTTGCTCAGCAGCATCGCATCTGCGGCCGCCGGGTCACGGCGCTGCAGGCGTTCGCTCTCCGAAGGCTCCAGCTCCGCGGCGCGCACCAGCGACAACAGGTCGCGCGTCCGGGTTTCGATCACAGGGGTCAAGGTGTCTTCGATCAGCTCGCCCTTCACGTACGCCTGCACCCGCGTCGACAGATTCCGCGTATGCGTGAAGGTCGCTTCCGCCAGCCCGCCCAGTTCGTACCGGATACCGGTCTGACTGGTGACCTCGTCCTTGATCTGGAAGAACTTGTAGTTCTGCGAGTCCTTGTCGTTGGACAGCTCCAGCTTCTGCTGCGGCGTGAATGCGGTATGGAAGCTGGCGGTCAGATTGGCGCGCTGCTCCTGCTTGACGGCCAGGTCGAATAACGGCCGGCCGCTGACGTTGCTGTTCTGCGAGACCTGATAGGTGAACTGGTCGACTTCGCTGGTCTTGTACGGATTGCTCGCGTCCATGGTCTGCGAGATCGAGGCCGAGAAGTCGGCCACGCCCGACAGCAGGCTGCGGTACGTGTAGCCGGCCGCCACGATGCGCGGGGACTGGCTGGACGGGGCGGCGCCCGCTTCATAGCTTTGGTGCAGTTCAGCGAATGCGTCCTTGAACACGGACATCAAGGCCTCATCGCCTCGGCCCCGGCTGCGCGCGGCATCGAACTGCTGCAGATAATCGCTGACGGCCGCGGCGCGCTGCTGCGCGTTGCCAAAGAGCGCGGCCTTGCTCACGTCGACGTCGACCTTCACCACGCCGTCGGCGTTCTTGATGGCCAGCGACCGCTGCTTGCTGTCCGCGGAAAAGTCGATGGACTGCGAGACGACGCCATCCGTCGTGGTCGTGGCTTGCAGCGACACCGACGACAGCACCGCGGAATCGAACTTGGCCAGGCTGGACCACGCCATGCGCGGCGGCACCGATGCCAGGCCGTCCACCGCGTCCTGGAATGCCTTGGACAGACCGGCGATGGCCTTGCGCTCGGTCTCGGACAGCTCGCCCTCGGCCACGTCGATCTGCACCCCAATGCCATCCGCGGTGTTGGTCAGGCTGACCTGGACTTTCACGCCGCTGGCCGTCGTGATGCGCAGCGTGTAGGCATCCTCGGCCTGCGCGGCCGATCCTGCCTGCACCGTGCCCAGGGCGTCGATCTGCCCGGCGCCCGGCGACATCCTTGCAGACTGCGAATAATTACCGCCGTCGGTCTGGAACCTGTCCAGCAGCGCCGCGGCCACGCCTTCGAGACGCCCGGCAAACGTGCGGGCGGAAAGCGTGTCGGCGATGACGGAGGACACCTTGTCCGCCGCCTGGCGCTCCCAGACCACGCCCGCTGCCGCAGGCTGCGACGTGTAGGTCAGCGCGGGGGACGTGCCCTGGCCGAGCGTGACCGTCGTGGATGCGGGCACGGCCGCATTGTCGGCCTTGTCGCCGGCGCGGGTCACGCCGGTGGCGGGCGGCGCCAGACCGATCGTGGTCACGGGGCCGATGGAGGCAACGGATGTCATGGCGTCTCTTCCTCTTGGAGGCCGCGGGCAAGCCTGCACCCCCGGCCGGGTTTCCTTCGAGAAATGTAACGGCAGCAAATCGCCAGACTTAAGCCCATGGCGTGAACGGGTAGCGGCCGGACGATGCCTGCCGCTACCCGTTCACGCATGCACCGCCGCGCCGCGCGCCGCTTGCGTCAGTGCATCGATGAGGCTGTCCGCGTCCCGCGGACCGTCATACCGCAGGCCGTTGATGAAGAGCGTGGGCGTGCCGTTCACGCCGCTGCGCACGCCGCCGCTGAAGTCCACTTCGATCTTGGAATCGAACGCCCCGCCGAACGCACGCTGCAGCACTTGCGGCGACAGGCCTATTTCCTCGCCGTAGGCGAACAGATCGCTCTCCTTCAACGCGCTCTGGCGCTCGTAGAGCATGTCGTGCGCCTGCCAGAACTTGCCTGCCTGCGCGGCGGCCTCGGCAAACTCCGCCGCCGCGACCGCATCCGGATGCAGTTCCGAAATGGGGAAGTTGCGGAACACGAAGCGCAACCGGTCGCCCAGCGCCTGCTGCACCGCCTTCAGCACGGGATAGGCCTCGCCGCAATACGGACACTCGTAATCGCCATACTCCACCAGCGTCACGGGCGCGGTATCCGGCCCTGCGGCGTGGTCCTGTGCATTCACGGGAATGAAAAGGCGGCTCATGATTGCACTCCTTGCAAGGCGGGGGCCAGCTTGTCGAGCGCGTCCAGGATGCCGTCGGCGCCCGGGTTGATGCCCAGCGGCGACACATAGCTCCACCGGATGACGCCGTCGGCGTCGATGACGAACAGCGCCCGATCTGCGATGCCCTCCTGTTCGCGGTACACGCCGTAGCGCCGGGCGACCTCGCCCTTGGGCTCGAAGTCCGCCAGCAGGGGGAAATGCAGCTTGCGGTCCGCGGCGAACGCGGCGTGACACCAGACCCCGTCCACCGAAATACCGACCAACTGCGCGCCGGCCTTGTGGAACTCAGGAAGGATCTGGTTGTAAAGCGCCATCTGGTCGCCACAGACAGGACTCCAGTCCGCGGGATAGAACGCCAGGATCAGCGGCCGGCCGCGCAATTCTTCCAGCGCGACCGTCTGGTCCGGCGTGGCGGGCAAGGCGAAGGACGGAGCGGTCGTGCCGGCAGGCAGGACGGCCGCGGGATAGTCGTATGACATGAAACGTCTCCTGGACGCGCCGCGCGCGGCGCTAGGGTCAGGACAGCAATTGACCGGGTTCGGCTCAGCGTGCGGCGCGGGTCGATTCGTACAGGAACCAGGTGCGGCGCTCCGCCTCGTCGATCCAGTTTTCGATCAGGCTGGTCGAGGCGACGTCATTGTGTTCCTCGCACACAGCGTGGGTGGCGCGCAGGAAGCCCGTCAGGCGGCGGTTGTCGTCGGCCAGTTCGGCCAGCATGTCTTCGGGCGTCACGTAGTCGGCGTCGTTGTCCAAGAGACGCTGCAGGCGCTGGATGTGGCCGATCGAACGCAGCGTCGTGCCGCCCACCTTGCGGGCGCGCTCGGCGATGACGTCGGTCGTGGCATAGATTTCGTCGCCCTGCTCGTCCAGCATCAGGTGGTAGTCGCGAAAATGCGGACCCGACATATGCCAGTGAAAGTTCTTGGTCTTCAGGTACAGCGCGAACATGTCGGCCAGCAGACCCGTGAGGGCCGCGGCGATGTCGACCCTGGCCTCGGCGCCCAGGTCGGTGGGCGTGCGCAGGGGAGCGGTGATGCGGGTTTGAAGCGAAAGATCGTTCATGGAATTTCTCCGGGTTGGCTTCACGATTCGGGCGTTGATTCCCGATGGAAACCAGAATAGCCACGGCGATCCGCCAGCAAAATCGGCTGATCGTTTTCTCGGGTCATACCAAGGTTTACCCCGGAAATACGCGTGTCTTCTTCCAAAGATCGCTGATAATGTGCGGGTCTCATTGCGTGCCCCCGGATTTCTGCCCGGCTTGCGCGCCCTTACCCAGAGGTGGATCTTGCTCACGTCGACACTCGGCCGCGCACCTGGCCAGCCGCCGCAGCAGTCGCGTCCCGGCGCCCCGGAGACCGCGGGCCCGCATCGCATGCAGTTCCTGTTTCGCGCGGCCGCCCTGCTGCTGGCGCTGATCATTGCGGTGGTCGATACGTTCACCGACTTCGACGGCGCGGTGGCCGTGCTGTATGTCGTGGTGGTGCTGCTTGCGGCACGCACGTTCCGGCGCCTGGACATCATCGTGGCGGGCACCGGCGGCATCGTGCTCACCATCGCGGCCTATCTGAATTCCCACGGTCTGAATCATGTGGGCTCGCCCACGGTCCGGGCGCTGGTCAGCCTGGCAGCCATCGGCATCACCGCGCTGCTCGCGCTACAAAACCAGAGCGCGACCCGCAGGCTCGCGGCGCAAGCGCGCCTGCTCAATCTGTCGCACGACATGATCTTCGTGCGCGACCATCAGGGCGTGATCAACTTCTGGAACCGCACCGCCGAGGACACCTACGGCTGGCCCGCCAGCATGGCGCTGGGACGCGTTGCCGATGACCTGCTGCAGACCCGCTACCCGGACCGGCGCGAGGCCATCGAGGCCGAGCTCCTGACGACCGGCAGCTGGGACGGCACGCTGGAACAAAAGACCCAGGCCGGCGCCACGCTGGTGCTGGAAAGCCGCTGGGTGCTGCAGCGGGATCATCATGGCCGCGTCACCGGGGTCATGGAAACGCACCGCGATGTCACCGATCGCAAGGCCGCCTACACCGCGCTGGTCAGCAGCGAACGACGCTACCGCCGCATGTTCGACGCCAGCCGCATCGGTGTCATCCAGGAAGACTGGCGCGCCGTGCGCACCGAGTTGACCGCCCTGGGGTTGATGGACGGTCCCGCGCTCACCGCCCACCTTGCCCAGCATCCCGAATTCATCGGCCAGGTCCGCAAGCTGACCGCGGTCGATGACATGAATCCCGCGTTTCTGGCCATGGTGGGCCGGCCGGGCGCGGCGCCCGAACCCTACTCCGTGGACGACATCCTGTGCGAGGACGACCGCATGTTCGCGCGATCCCTGACGGCATTCGCCCAGGGCGACGCCTTCCACGAGGGCGAGACCGAAGTCGTGCACGCGGACGGCTCGCGCGTGCCGGTGCTGTTCACGATCACCTTCCCGCCCGCCGATGACCTGGACGGCTCCGTGCTGGTCTTCGTGGTGGACATCACTGAACGCAGGCAGGCGCAGGACGCGCTGCTGCTGGCGCAGACGGAACTGGCGCACGCGGCGCGTGTCGCCACGCTGGGCGAGCTGACCGCATCCATTGCGCACGAAGTCAATCAGCCCCTGATGGCCGTCGTCACCAGCGGCGACGCGGGCATGCGCTGGCTGCGCCGTCCCCAGCCCGATCTGCATGAGGTCGAGCTGGCGATGGAACGCATCATTTCCGAAGGCCGGCGCGCCAGCGAGATCGTCAAGCGCATTCGCGCGTTCCTCAGCAAGGCGCCGGTGCAGCAGGCAGCGCTGGATATTGGCGCTGTCATCGAGGAAGCCACGCGCCTGGTGGCGCACGAGCTCACGCGCGAGCGCGTCGCGCTGCAGGTGGACATCGAGCCGGGCCTGCCGCTCATCATGGGCGACCGGATCCAGCTTCAGCAGGTGCTGGTCAACCTGATGGTCAACGCCAGCCAGGCCATGTCCGGCCAGTCTCAGGCACGCCAGTTGTCAGTCAGCGCGCGGCGCCACGACGACGACGGTCTGGTCGCCGTCACCGTGGGCGATACCGGTCCGGGCATCGCACCTGACGACCTGGAACGCCTGTTCGACCCTTTCTTCACCACCAAACCGCAAGGCATGGGCATGGGCCTGCCGATCTGCCGCACCTCGGCGCAGGCCCATGGCGGCAGCCTTACCGTCGATAACACGCCAGGCGCGGGCGCGGCCTTCACGCTGACGCTCGCCACCACGCAGGGGAATCTTTCCGCATGAACAACCGTACCGCCCCCGGCGCATCGCCCGCCGCTGCGCAATCGCAGGTGATCGTCGTCGACGACGAAGCCAGCGTGCGCGCGTCGCTCGACAGCCTGTTCCGCTCGATCGGCCTGCGCACCACCCTGTGCGCGTCGCCCGCCGAACTGCTGCAGACCCAGATCCCCGACGCGCCCGGCTGCATCGTGCTGGACGTGCGCCTGCCGGGCATCAGCGGACTGGACTTCCAGGACCAGCTCATCCGCCAAGGCATCGACCTGCCGATCGTGTTCATCACCGGCCACGGCGACATCCCCATGACCGTGCGCGCCATGAAAGCCGGCGCGGTCGACTTCCTGTCCAAGCCTTTTCGCGAACAGGACATGCTGGATGCGGTTTCGGCCGCCATCGAACGCGACACCCAGCGCCGTTCCCGCGATGCGGCCATGGACGGCCTGCGCGCCCGCTACGAGACCCTCACCCCGCGCGAACGCGAGGTCATGGCGCACGTGGTGTCGGGCCTGATGAACAAACAGGTGGCGGGCCTGATCGGCCTGAGCGAGATCACCGTCAAGATTCACCGAGGCCACGTCATGCGCAAGATGGGGGTCCGATCGCTTGCCGATCTGGTCCGCCACGCCGAGGCGCTGGGCATTTCCGCGCCCTGACCCGTTGATGGGACAAACCTCCGTATGATTTTCGAGGCCGTCGCAAAGGTTCATAAAGGAACCTGCCGGGCATCGGATGCGTATCGTGATCCGACAGGCCCGAAGGATTTTCTTACATGAACCACACTCCCACTATCGCGGTGGTCGACGACGACGATGGAGTCAGGATCGCGCTGTGCAGTCTGCTTCGCTCCCTCGGTTACGAGGTCCGGCCCTACGGCTCGGGACCCGAATTCCTGAACGACCCGCGCGGCAGCGACCCGGACTGCATGATCACCGATGTGCAGATGTCGCCCATGACGGGCGATCAGCTCCAGGCCGAGCTGATCGCGGCCGGGCGACGCTTTCCCCTGATTTTCATGACGGCCTTCCCCACCGAGGCGGCGCGGCAGCGGCTGCTGGCCCTGGGCGCCTGTGCGTACCTTGACAAGCCGGTGGACGGCGAAGCCATGGCGCGATGCGTGGCCCACGCGCTGCAAGGCGCCCAGTCCGCGTGATCGCAGGTGGTGGCGGATTGGACACATCCGTCACGAAACCCTGCATATACCTTTGTATGACGCGCCAAGCCCAGCGTAGGATGTCCCGGCGGCGCATAAGGCCCTAGTCTATCTCTGCGGTCCAACTAACCCCCGGAGAATCCGACATGAGCACGATCACCACCCCCGACGGCGTTGAAATCTTCTTCAAGGACTGGGGCCCCAAGACGGCCCAGCCCATCATGTTCCACCATGGCTGGCCGCTGTCCAGCGATGACTGGGATGCACAGATGCTGTTCTTCCTCGCCCAGGGCTATCGCGTGATTGCACACGACCGGCGCGGCCACGGCCGCTCGACCCAGGTCAGCGACGGCCACGACATGGACCATTACGCCGCGGACGCCGCCGCCGTGGTTCAACATCTGGACCTGCGCAACGCCGTGCACATCGGCCACTCGACAGGCGGCGGCGAAGTCGCCCGCTACGTCGCCCGCCATGGCGAGCCGCAGGGCCGCGTCGCCAAGGCCGTGCTGGTCAGCGCCGTCCCGCCGCTGATGGTCAAGACCGAGTCCAATCCGGGCGGCACGCCCATCGAAGTGTTCGACGGCTTCCGCAAGGCGCTGGCCGACAACCGCGCGCAGTTCTTCCTGGACGTCGCCTCGGGCCCGTTCTACGGCTTCAACCGCGACGGCGCCAAGGTCTCGCAGGGCGTGATCAACAACTGGTGGCGCCAGGGCATGATCGGCGGCGCCAAGGCGCACTACGAAGGCATCAAGGCCTTCTCCGAAACCGACCAGACCGAAGACCTGAAGGCCATCAGCGTTCCGACGCTGGTCCTGCATGGCGACGACGACCAGATCGTGCCGATCGACGACGCGTCGCGCCTGTCGGTCAAGCTGCTCAAGAACGGCACGCTGAAGGTGTACCCGGGCTTCCCGCACGGCATGCTGACGACGCATGCGGACGTGATCAACGCGGACCTGCTGGCGTTCATCAAGGGCTGATCCCGCAAGCGCGAATTGAAAAAGGAAGGCAGTTGCCTTCCTTTTTTTTCGCCTGGCGGGCGGTTCGCGTTATGCCTGCGGGATCAACCTGATGCCGGCCGTGCCGTCGCGCTCCAGTTGCGCAACCAGCCCAAGTTCCCAATCCAGGTAATCACGGAACCCCTGGTCTCGCGCCGACAGATCGTCGTAAAGATAGGGACTGATGGCCTGATCGTCGTCCCCGGTCAGCACGCCGTCGGCGCCCGTAGCCAGCGCCAATCCCTGTTCCTTCCACCCGCGGGTTCCCGCCAGCAGGTACTGCACCGGCCGCCCGGTCTGATGCGCGAGTTCGGCCGCCACCACGCTGGCCACCACGCCATCCGAAGACGTCAGTACGATGGCGCGCGAATCATCCGCCGGTAGAAACTCGGCCAGCCGATCCGGCGCGGCGAATCGCGCGCCCGGCACGTGCCCGCGCTCATATGCGAGCCGCGACTCCACATCGAACACGACGGCCTGCCCGGCATCCAGCGCGGCAAGGAGCGCCACGACGCGCAGACCCGCGGCCGGCGGGCGGTGGTGCAGCACGCGTACCGGCTCCGCGCCGCGCTGCTGCGGTGCCAACGCGGGCGGCTCATACAGATAGACCTCCACGGCACCCAGTTGTGCCAGCCACGCCCCGGTAGTCAGCGCACGCACGCCATCCCAGTCCGCAAGCACCACCCGCGCGCCCCGGGTCGCCAGGTATTCGTCGGTGGCCTGCACAAGCTGGCCGCCCGGCGCCCAGCGCCAGCCCTCAAGGTGCCCCGCCTCATACTCCTCGCGCGTACGGACGTCGAACTTGTAAAGCGTCCGAGTCCCCTGCTCCGTCTCGAATTCCTGAAGCGTCGCCGCGTCGATGTGACGGATGCCGGCACGCCGCGCCACGTCGCGCGCCTGCTCGCGCGCGGCGGTCAGAGCCTGCGGGCCGGGCTCCGGCAGCGCGGCGTGGCGGCCATGCGCAAGTTCCCGCCCCGACAGCAGCCATTCCATCGTGCCGTTGCGCAGGGACGCGACACGGTTGGGAATGCCGGCATCGATCAACGTCTGCGCGCCCACGATGCTGCGCGTGCGCCCGGCACAGTTCACCACCACGAAGGTGCCGGGGTCGGGCGCGAGCTCGCGAATACGGTAGACCAGTTCCGCACCCGGCAGGCTGTGTGAAAACGGCAGCGTGAAGTTATGGAATTCCTCGGGCGTGCGGCTGTCCACCACGACGATATCGTCGCCCCGCGCCACCCGCGCATGCAGGTCGTCCACGTCGATCCACGGCGTGCGCTTCTCGTGCTCGATCGCCTCACCGAACGCCTTGCTGAGCACGTTGGTGCCCGAGAACACCTCGCGGCCCTCCTGCTCCCAACCGTCCGTGCCGCCCGCCAGCACGGAAATGTCCGACCAGCCCAGCCGTGTCAACTTGGCCGCTGCCTGGTGCGCCAGGGTCTCGTCGTCGTCGACCAGGACAATGCGCGTGTCACGGCGCGGCACCAGCCGGTCTGCCAACAGTTCCAGGCGCCACAGGGGCGCCGATGCCGCATGCAGCAGATGACGGCGGGCGTAGCGGCCGGACTCGCGCACGTCCAGCACGGCGATCTCCTGCCGTTCCCGCAAGGCATCCTGCAAGGCCTGCGCGGACAGCCGGGCATGGTAGATCGCGGCCGGCGGTGAGAACGTGCGGTAGGCGCCGCCCGTGGTGCTCTCGAACACCACACGGCCGTGCAGGCGGTCCAGCGCCAGGCCATAGAAATGCAGGTGCGCGCCCGGCTCGTTGCCGATCAGCTCGATCGTGTGGACGTCGGCGGGCCCAAGCGCGATCGAGCTGCCCGGGCCCACGTCCACCCGCCGCACGTGGCTGAGCGTATCGCGCTGAGGATCCGCGCTCTCCGAACGCGCAAAGACCTCATTGCGCTCGTTGCCCCTGACGCCCGCGATGATGGCCCAGGTGGTGTGGTCGTGGGGGGGCTGCGCCTTGCCAGGGTTGCCCAGCGACAGGTAAAGCGCGTAGCCGCCGTCGATGTCTTCAGCCAGCCGGTAGATCGACGTCGGGCGACCCGGCACCACGGCAAACGTTTCCGGGTCGAAGAGCTCGCGCCGCAGACCAAACGCCTGCAGCCTCTGGGCGACTTCCTCCAGTTGCGCCGGCGTGGCGTCAACCGGGTTTGGGATCAGCCGCCTGGCCTCGGCGATGAAGCCGCGCACGGCGTGTGCGCGTTCAGCGTGTTTGGGATCGGCCTGCGTGCGTTCGGGCTGACTGCTTTGCGCCGCAACTGCGGCATGCGATGAGTTGTCCATGGTCTGATCCAGCATCGGTGAAGGATGAGTGGCCCAGCCTAAAGTGCGGGACCCGCACCGGACAACGTAAAAATCTGTCTATGGATATGCAGCGCGCGCTGCTCGCCCGCGCATCAGCCCTCGCCCTTGAGCTCGCGCTCCACGACCTCGCGCGTCAACGTGGGCACGAACATCTCGATGAAATGAAAGGCGTACCCGCGCAGCCAGGCGCCCCGGCGGATCGCCAGGCGCGTGAGGTTGATCTCGAACAGATGCCGCGCGTCGATGGCGCGCAGCCGGCTGTCACGTTCGGCGTCCCAAGCCACTGCTGCCACGATGCCTACACCCAGCTCAAGCTCGACGTACGTCTTGATCACGTCGGCGTCCATCGCAGTCATGACGATGTCGGGGGTGATGCCGGCCCGCGCGAAGGCCTCGTCGATGTGCGCCCGCCCCGTGTAGCCGCGCCCGTACGTAATGATGGGATAACGCGATAGCTGCGACAGCGTGACACCGTCGTGCTGGCGCTCCAGCGGATGGCCGCGCGGAACGATGACGCTGTGGCTCCACCGGTAGCACGGCAGGTTCACCAGGCCCGGATAATCGGCCACGGCCTCGGTCGCCACCCCGATGTCGGCCTCGCCTTCAAGCAGCATCTCCGACACCTGCTTGGGCGAACCCTGGTGCAGATGCAAGACCACTTCCGGGTAGCGTTGACGGAATTCCTTGATGACGGGTGGCAAGGCATAGCGCGCCTGAGAATGCGTGGCGGCAATCGACAGCACGCCCGTCCGGCTGTCCGCGTATTCCGCGCCTGCGTGGCGGATGTTGTCCGCGCATTGCAGGATCTGCTCGACCAGCGGCAGGATCAGCTCGCCGGGCGGCGTCAGACCAATCAGCCGCTTGCCCGACCGCACGAAGATGTCGACCCCGACTTCTTCTTCCAGTTCGCGGATCTGACGGCTTACGCCGGGCTGTGAAGTGTGCAGGCTTTCGGAAACGTCGGTCAGGTTGAAGTCGCAGCGCACGGCCTCGCGCACCGATCGCAATTGCTGGAAGTTCATGCTGCGCGCCTCAGTCCAGGATGGCCAATTGATTGCCCGACGGATCCTTCACGTACATGACGCGCGGCAGCACATCGGGCAGCGAGCAGACGGGATGATGGCCCGCCAGGCGGAGCCGCGAGAGGATGTCGTCGTAAGCGCTGGCCTTGATGGCCAGGTAGTCGGGTTTGATGGCGCGCGTGACAGCCTCAACCGGCGACAACGACAACGTCGCGTCACCAAGGGCGAAACGCAGGCGATCATCGTCGGCGCCCGCCACCTCCTGCAGTCCGATAACCCGCTGGTAGAACTCGCGGACCGCCTCCTGCCGATGCGACAGAAAGGGAAGTTGTACCGATTCGATGGAAAGAATAGAAGACATGCCCTGCCGCCAGCGATGGAACAGGGCAAATGATAGTACCCGGAGGTACAACCGGACAAAGAGGTTGTAATTGCTTCTACATAGCCATAAACCTTAAAGCGCGCACCTCATTTGCATATGCTCAGGCACTGCGGCGCAAGGGGTCGCGCGTGGCGGCAAAGGCGTGTTCAAGATCATCGATCAGGTCCAGCGGACTCTCCAGGCCCACATGCAGCCGCACCACCGATCCGCCCGCATCCCCTTCCCGCCCGTAGCTGTGTTCGGCAAGCCGTTCGGGCACGGCCTCGAGCGCCAGGCTCTCGTATCCGCCCCAGGAAGCGCCGATGGAAAAATAGGAAAGCGAATCGATGAAGCGCGCGGCGGTTGCTGGATCCGGATGCGCGAAGGCGAATGACACCAGCCCGCTTGCGCCGCTGAAGTCTCGCCGCCACAGCGCATGGCCCGGGTCTTGCGGTAGCGCGGGATAGTAGACCCGGGCCACGTCCGGATGACCGGCCAGATGCTCGGCCACGCGCAGAGCATTCTGCTGGTGGCGCGCGAGCCGCACGTCCAGCGTGCGGATTCCGCGCAGCGTCAGGTACGCATCGTCGGCGCCGACGGACAGGCCCAGCGCATCGTAAGCCGCGCCGATACGCGCGGCCAGGTCGGCGCTGTCGACCGTCACCACGCCCATCATGACGTCGGAATGACCCGCCAGATACTTGGTCGCGGCCTGAATGGAGATGTGCGCGCCCAGCGCCAGCGGCTGGCAATACAAGCCCCCGCTCCAGGTGTTGTCCACCGCGACCAGCACGTCATGACGGCGCGCTTGCGCCGCAAGCGCCGGAAGGTCCAGCACCTCGTAAAGCAGCGAGCCCGGAGATTCCAGATAAAGCAGGCGGGTATTGGGACGGATGCGCGATTCAAGGTCGTCATGTGTGGCCGAGAAGTACTCGACCTCGATGCCATAGCGCTGCAGCAGGGACCTGTCGACCTTGCGTACCGGCGAGTAGACGCTGTCCGACACCAGCGCGTGGTCGCCGGGCGCCAGCGTGGCGAGCAGAACCAGAACGATCGCCGACAGGCCGGACGGCGCCAGCACCGTGCGATAGCCGCCTTCCAGCGATGCCACGGCAGCTTCCAGCGCCTGATGCGTGTCCATGCCATGCCGCCCATATGTGGCGTCGCGCTCGCCCGCCGCGCGCCGCCGCTGCAATGCGGCCTGCGCGGCAGTGTCCGCGAACCGGACCGTGCTGGTGCGCACCACCGGCACGTTCACCGGGCCCGAACTGCCCTTCAATGCTGGCGAGCCGGCGTGCACGAGCCGAGTCTCCACGTGCGCGTGACGGCGGCTCATGCGCGCACCGCCATGCGCTTGGGCCGTTGCAGCCGGGCCTGGCCTTCGACCAGGGAAATGAGGTGATTCATGCTCGACTCCAGAAGTTCACACTGCCAGACGCAGGGGATCAAATCGCAGGTACTCGGTAATCGGGTCGGGTTGGCTGACGCGCGCCACGGCCCCCGCCGAGCGTCGTAGAAAGGCCCGCGTGCGATCGCTGTCCGGCGATCCGAAAATCCGCGACGGCGGCCCCGACTCGACGATGCGCCCAGCCTCGGTGAAGTACACGGTATCGCTGACCTCCTCGGCGAATCGCATCTCGTGCGTCACCAGCACGCAGGTCAGCCCGTCGTCGACCAGATCACTGATTACCGTCAACACCTCGCCCACCATCTCCGGGTCCAGCGCAGACGTCACCTCGTCGAACAGAATCAGTTCCGGCCGCAGCGCCAGCGCCCGTGCAATCGCCACCCGCTGCTGCTGCCCACCTGACAGTTCTCCCGGATAGGCGCTCTCCTTATGGTCCATGCGCACCTTTGCCAACAGCTCGCGCGCTTGCGCCACGGCCTGGCCGCGGGGCTGCCCGGCCACCTTGATTGGAGAGATCACCAGGTTCTCCAGCACGCTCAGGTGCGGGAACAGGTTGTATTGCTGAAACACGAAACCCACCCGCTTGCGCAATCCGATGAACTGCGCCTCGGTCGTCAGGGCATCCACACGGACGCCGTCCACGTCGATGGCGCCGCGCTGTGGCCGCAACAGGCCGGTGATGCAGCGAAGAATGGTCGATTTTCCCGACCCGGACGGGCCGATGATGGATACCGCCTCGCCGCGCCCGACATCGACGTCGATTCCTTTCAGGACTTCGGCGTCGCCAAAGGCGAGATGGACGTCGCGCAGGCTCACGAGCGGCGCCCGCGAAGCCGGCTTCGCGGCGGTTTCAATGATGCGCATGGCGACGCTCCAGGTGGCGCGTCCAACGCGCGATGGGATAGCAATAGGCGAAGAAAAGCGCCAGCAGCGTGAAATAGATCAGAATCGTGAAATCGGTGCGATTCACCGTATTGCTGGCGATGGTGGCGGTGTCGACTAGGTCGTGGACGCCGACCAGCGAGGCCAGCGATGTGCTCATGGTGATGCTGGCATACAGGTTCATCCACGACGGCAGCATGCGCCGCACGCATTGCGGCAGCACGATCATCCGGAATATCTGCCCGCGCCTGAACGCAAGCGATTGCGCGGCTTCCCACTGCGCGCTGGGGATCGACTGAATGGCCCCGCGGAATATCTCCGCCACGATGGCGCTGGCCGGCAACCCCAATCCGATGACGACCTTGATCCAGTCGGGAAACGGCACGCGCCAGGAAGCAAGGCTTAGCTCGAACGGAAAGACATACGTCGTGAAGTACACCAGCACCAGAATCGGCGCATTGCGAAAGGCCAGGACGTAGCCGCGCGCGAGCCGCCGCAGCAACGATGACGGCGACAACGACAACGCACCCACGAACAGCCCGAGCACCGTGCCCAGGGCCATCGCCAGAACGCTGAGCTGGATGTTCATTCCCAGGCCCCGCAGCAAGGCCGGCGCCCAATGCCAAAGCAGCTTCACCGCCGCCGGCGTGGTGGCGGTCGCCGTCCAGGTCACGCCCAGCACGGCCAGCGCCAGCAGCAGCACAAACCAGGGATCGCGCAGCGGCGCCATCAGAACGCCCGGGCACGCCTCACGCTGCGGCTTCTTCCACGCGAGCTCATTGGCCATAGCCGGGCATCCTCAAACGATTTTCCAGCCAGCGCCCGCCCGCCCCCACCAGCCATGTCAAAAGGCCGAAGTACAGCAGGATCAGCAAAAGCAGCTCAAGCACGTTGTCGCGGTACGACCAGATCATGATGGACTCATAGGTCACATCTCCCACGGCAATCGCCGAGGCGATCGCCGTCATCTTCACCAGATCGACCAGGTTGTTGACCAGCGCGGGCAGCGCAAAGCGCAGCGCAAGCGGCAATTGCACCTGCGTCAATATCTGGCGGCTGGAGAATGCAAGCGAGCGCGCGGCCTCCAGCGTGACCGCCGGCACGGCCTCGATGCCCGCGCGCAGCGCTTCCGCATGGAACACGCCTTTGTGCAGGGCCACCACGACCACAACCCAAGCGAAGGGCGAAATCGGGCTTGCCCCGCCCAGCTTCTGCGTGATGAGCATGTTCAGCACCAGAAAGGCGCAGTACAACTGCACCAGCGTGGGCGTATTGCGGGTGACTTCCACGAAGGCCTGCAGGGGCCGGGCCAACCATGCGCGGCGGCTCGTCAACCCCGCGGCGATCAGCACGCCGGACAGGAGGCTGACGGGTATGGTCCACGCGCAGAGCTGCAGCGTCACCAGCAGACCGTGCGCGAAGGCGGACCGCTCCGCCGGCTCCAGCACGAAGGTGTAGTTCAGGCCCAGCGGCCGGAAAAAGCTCACCCACGCCTGCAATACCGTTTCGATCATGCGCCCGCCTCCCTTTGCTGCGTCGATGCGTCGCGGCGCTCAGCTGCCCTGCTTGAACTTGGCATTGAGTTCCTGGAGCAGGGGCTGGGGCGGCTCGATGCCCAGGCGCTTCTCCGTGCCGATCAGCCAGCCGGTGCGATGCCAGTCCTGGATCACCTCGTCGACGGCGGCGATCGTGTCCGTCTCGCCCTTGCGTGTCCATACGACGGAGTTGGCAGGCAGCACCTCGGTCGCGATGGGTGCGTGATACTCCGCCCACTCCGTGTTGCTGCGCAGCAGCGGGCGGATCAGCGTCGAATCATGCACCGCCGCCACGCATTGGGCGCCCCGTAGCGCCAGCAGCGAATCCGAAGAACTCTTGTAGCCCTTGATCACGGCGCCGTAGTCGGCCGCAAGCGGACGGGCGAAGCTGCTGCCTTGCGATACGCACACGGGCTTGCCGCGCAGGTCTTCCCACTTGGCGATGCCGCTGGTCTTCAATGTAGCGGCGGCGCCTCCCACCCTGAAGAAAGGCGTGGGCGCATATCCCAGGATCTCGGCGCGCTCGGGGTTCAGTTCCATCGAGGCGATCAGCAGATCGACCTTGCCGGAGATCAGGAATTGGGTGCGCGTGGCGGTCTGAACCTGCACCAGCTCGGCCTTGACGCCGAGGCCCTTGGCGAGCTGCCGCGCCAGCTCCGGATTCCAGCCCACCAGTTGCTGGGTTGCCGGATCCACCGATCCGAATACGCCACCGTTGGCCAGCACGCCGATCGTGACCGTGCCGCGCTCCTTGATCTTGTCGAGCGTCGCATCGGCGTGCGCGGCGCCGGCGGCAAGCGCCAGCGCCAGGGTGAATGCAGTCCGGGCCGCGCCCGGTGTCTTGTGAATGGCCATATCGGAAGTCATCAGCAGTAGAAGAATCTCCATGCTGAATGCCGCACGGCGGCAAGACAATGAATGCTTTCAGATATGGATATGCGGCGCGTCGCAGGCGCTATTTGAGCTTCACGTCCGCCGTCGCGATGACCTTGCGATAGGTTGCGATGTCCTCGCGCACTGTCTGGTCCACCGCTTCCGGCGTCGTGGCTGCAATGGTGAACCCCAGGTTCTCCAGCAGCGTCGCGGTATCGGGTTCGCGCAGCACGGCCACGACGTCGCGGTTGATGCGGTCCACGATGGCCCGTGGCGTCGACGCCGGCACCGCAAAACCCTGCCAGCTCTCCACCACGTAGTCCGGCAGGCCGGACTCCTGGATCGTCGGCACATCCGGCAAGGCCTTCGAGCGGTACGGCGTGGTGACGGCCAACGCCACCAGCTTCCCATTACGCACGTTCTCGGTCGCCGCGGCCAGCGTGATCAGCATCGCGTCCACATGACCGCCCAGCACGTCCAGCGTTGCAGGACCGCCACCGGGATACGGGATCTGGTTGGTCTTGGCGCCGATCCGCTCGTTGAGCAGTTCGACGGCCAGATGCTGCAGGCTGCCGGTGCCGCCGGGCAACGCTAGCGAGATTTCGCCGGGCCGTCGTTTGACCAGCGCCACGAACTCCTGGAAGGTCTTGACGCCGAGCCCGGGCCGCACGACGAGCAACTGCGGGTTGACGACCGCCTTTGTCACCCCCTGCAGATCGCGCACCGGATCATAAGGCAGCTTGCCGGGCTGCAACGCATTCAGCGACAACGCATCGCCGCCAAGCAGCAATGTGTAGCCGTCGCCCTTTGCATGCGCCACGGCCGCGTTGCCGATGGCGCTGCTGGCGCCCGGTTGGTTCTCAACGACGACGCTCTGCTGCCATTTCTCGCCCAGCTTCTGCGCCACGGTGCGCGCCAGCTTGTCCGCGCTGCCGCCCGCCGACACGGGCACGATTATCTTTACCGGGCGGTTCGGATAGCGGTTGACGTCCTCGCCCGGCAGTGGCGCCGAGCCCGCGAAGTTGCTCAACAGTCCTGCACCCAGCACAACTCCGGCAACCAACCCCAAGCCCGCGCGCACGGCCGATTTGCGTTTGATGCTCATGCCGGTGCTCCCGCCTGCGCGCCGCGCTCGACGCCGAACGCGCCAAACGGCTTGCCCAGCACAGCGGTCGAATGCCGCCCATCGATGCCCACGGGCACCTCGCCTTCCAGCGTGATGCGATAGAGCACCCGTTCCGCGTCCAGGTAAGCGAAATCTCCCGGCCCCTGATGCGCGGTCGCGCGGTTGTCCCAGAACGCGATGCTGCCCGGCTCCCAGCGGAAACGCGCCGTGTATTCGGGCCGCGTGATCTCGTCGAAAAACAGGTTCAGCAGATGGCGGCTTTCCTCTTCGGTGACGTCCTTGATGCGGCGGGTGAATCCCGGGTTCACGAACAAGGCGCGCTCGCCCGTTTCAGGAATCACACGCACCACGGGATGCTCAGACACCAGCGGGCTGGCTTGAACGCGCTGCGCATAGACCGTCTGATTATCGAAGTCGCCGTTGTAGCCACCGAACTGATGCCGCGCCCACAGGCCGTCGGCCAGTGCGCGCACCGCCGGAGACAGATGCTCATAGGCCGCCACGAGGTTCGTGAAAATCGTGTCGCCGCCATAAGCCGGAACCTGATGTCCCGCACGCAGGATCGACCCGGCCGGCGGATTGACCACGCCCGTCACATCGGTGTGCCAGCGCTCGCCGCGGCGCCCGGTAATTGACTTGGACGAGATGGTCCGGATCTGCGGAAAGCCCTCCGGCGGATTTGCGTCATACGGGTGCGCGGACGTCGGACGTCCGAACCGCGAGGCAAACGCCAGGTGCTGCGCATGGTCGATGTGCTGGTCCCGAAAGAACACGACCTTCCACCGCAGCAGCGCGGCCTTGATCTGTTCGACTTCATGCGCCGTCAGCGGCTGCGTCAGGTCCACACCGTGGATCTCCGCGCCCGTGAAGACGGAAAGCGGCCGGATATCCAGCCGGGTACGTTCGATTGTGGTCATGTGCTGCACCGTTCCGTGTTGTGTAAAAACAGAATAGGTGCGCCTGGCAACCCCAACAAATACCGATACGCAATGTGAAAATAATGGGAGCAAAAACAAAAACGGGCCCATCGGCCCGTTCTCTAGTTCACGCCCGCCGGCAGATCAGCTCGGCTTTTCATCCTCGCCGGCGTAGCCGTCAACGTACGGGCGGCCGGAGCAACGCACCATCGCCACGCAGGCCGGGCTGCCGGTCTTGGCGGTGCAGGTGGCGCGCGATTCATCTCGAGCCGTCTTCGGATCGGGATTGAGCACAGTGAAGCGGGTGCCGCGCCCCTCGGCGCCCTTGGGCCAAGCCATGCCCACGCAGCTATCGGTGTAGGTCAGCACCTTGCGGCAGCCCTTGCAATCTTCCCAACTCAGCAGCTGGGACAGCGCATCGTTCTCGTTGGGGTAGCCGTCTGCATAGACGAGTCCGCCGTCTTCGCCTTCGGCAATGGCGCCCCAGTATCCCCGCTGGTCCAGCTTGGAAGACAGGCGCTCCAAATCGGCGGGCGTGGCCTTCACGGGGGCCTGCATGTCGGCGGCGCTGTAACCCGGGCCCACGCATACCGGCATGGTGGTCAGTTGGCATTTGCCGTCGGGGCTGGCGGCCGTGCAGCGCCGGATCGCCTTCTTGGCTGCCATTTCGGGCGACACGCTGTTGCCCGGGTAAAGATTCTGAACGGAGTTGCGCGCGTACACGATGCAGCTGTCGGAGAACCAGCTCAAAACCTTGCACCCGTTGCCGCCGGCCTTGCGACACTCGGCCAGCGCAGCGGCTTCGGCGGCCTTGCCATCGGTTTCGGGCAACACCCAGAAGATCCGGGAGTGCTTGCCGTCGGTGGCGATGCCGCCGTAGAGCTTTTCGGCGGCGTGCGCCGAGGGAAAGGCCAGCCCCGCCACCAGGGCCAAGGCGGCAAATGCGGCGCGGATCAGGAATTGAAAGCGAGCGGGCATGATCGTCGTGAAGTCCAGTGGATTGGGCGGGAACGATGTTAGCCCAGGGTTCCAGGGTTCCGTCCCTCTATGAAGCCAACCTGTCGGCATATTAGGTAACAAATTTCACAGATCGGCTTGCGAACTCCGGCCCCTTTTTTCGGTAAAAATGTCGCACTTTCTGGCGCCGGCCGTCCTAGTCTTGGCCGCGCATTTTGCCGCCACGGGCGCCAATCACCGGCAGCCCCGTCACGAACAGAAACAATCCGCGCCGTGTCCTCGCCTGTCGAGGGACCTGCCACCCGGGAGCCTGGACAACACACCATGAAGCCGACACAGCATTCCAACCAAAACCGCGGAAAGTTCCTTCTGTTGACCGGCCTGCTCGTCACGCTGGGACTGACCGGATGCGCGCCGATGCCCACGGGCGGCAGCTCCACGATGCCCTCGCTCAGCCAGGTCTTCAAATCGGGCCTGTCGTTTTCGCCCAGCGTGAACGTGGCCAAGAACATGGAGGGCCGCTCCATCAACGACGCAATCGCGGCGCTGGGCGAGCCGTCCAAGATCCGGGCGGTCGGCAACACGATGGAGCTGGAATGGTCGGACTACCAGTCCGCCCCCTACACCGAGTGGGTGGTGGACAGCACCAGCCAGCAGGTCGTGGGCATGATCCCCGCCACCAACACCACGGCGGCCACGCCGGTGTTCCAGAACAGCAGCACCGGCCACTACGCCAACCGAACGCGCATCTATGAATGCAAGGTGCTGATGCGGATGCAGGACAGCGTCATTACCGACACCAGCGTCGACGGCAACGTATGCCCGGAGTTCATTGGCGCGCTGCGCAAGTGGGCGGGCGAGGCCGAGGCGAAGAATTACGTGGTGAATTGAGAAAGGGGCGCGCAAGGCGCCCTTTTTTGCCTCCTTACCACGCAAGACCCAGTACTTTTACTCACTCGCGGTTACTATTCCGAAACTAATTCACACAGGTTTCGCGAATCCGCGCATGTGCGCGTTGGCGTGAAGCTGCCAGCGCGCCGGCCGCCTGCCCGACGGCCCGCCGTATCAGGCGCATCGAGGAGGACTTGTCTTGAATCACATCTACCGGCTCGTATGGAACCGCAAGTTGCGGGTATGGCAAGCGGCATCGGAATTCGCCTCGCAGTCTCGGGCAGGCCGCTCTTCCACGTCGGGCGCCCTGTCCCGTGTCTCGCCTCCCAAGGCGCTCTGCCTCGCGCTGACGATCGGCCTGTCGGTGCTGAGTTCGGCAGTTCAAGCCGCGTGCGTACAGACGGGTGTGGACGTGACATGCTCCGGCGAGCCCAACCCGATTTTTCCCAACTTTTCCAGCCCCGACGACAATCTCATCGTCCAGGTGGCATCGGGCGCCGGCGTGTCTCGCCCAACAGGCTCCGGCGGTTGGTCGATGTCTCTCACCGGCAGCAATGCGACGGTTTCCAATAGCGGCACCATTGACCCCGCCCTGCTCAGCAATCCCATCGCCGCTGTTGCAGGCGGCTTGCAGATCGGCAATGCGACCACCCAGTCCATTTCTTTCGTCAATTCGGCAACGGGCCGGCTCGGCGGAAGCACGGGGCCGGGAGGCGTCCTGCCAAGCCTGCAAGGTATGGCGCTGTCCGTCCAGAACGGGGTGGGCGGAGTCAGCGCCCTGACCAATGAAGGCAGCATCGCAAGCGCGCCCCTCATAGGGGTCTCAGTCGCGTCGCCGGACATTCCCGTTGTTGCCGCGACCGGTGGCGGTCAAGTGCGCTTCGTGAACACTGGCGCAATCACCGGCCGCATAGGTTTCGAACAGTCCCGCTCTCCTGGAACAGGCCATAGCTTCGTCAATGCCGGAACCATCGTGGGCGGCGTATCGCTAGGCCTGGGCGGAAACAATACTTTCACCGCAGTATCCGGTTCTTCGGTGACACGCGGCGCCGGCGCCGCCACTCTGGACCTGACCGCGGCCTCCGACCCGGATCTGCGCTTTGCACCACCCGGAGAAGTCGATGGCGGCGCGGGTGGAGGCAATACGCTGGTGCTGCAGAACGTGATGCCGTCGGCGGGCACGGGCAGCGGCACGGGCGGTGCAGTCACCGGCATTTCCGGCGGCGCCTACATCAACTTCCAGAATTTGCGCGTCAACAGCGGCTCCTGGTATCTGACGGACGGTCCTCTGGCCAATGGCGGAAACGTCGAATTGAACGGCGGCGCGGTCCACATTGCCAACAACGCCGTGCTGGGCACGGGCACGGTCAGCGCGAATGGCGGGGCCATTGGCACGACCGCCGACTTGACACTGGCCAATAACTTCGTGCTCGGCGCGCAAGGTCTGACCTTGCAGAGCGGCAACCTGCTAACACTGACTGGCGTCGTGTCCGGTGCGGGCGCACTGACGCTGTCCGGGTCCAGCACGGTCACCCTGAGCGGAAGCAACAACTATTCGGGCGGCACCTCCGTCGGGATTTCTCAGACGCTCGTGGGCACCACCAACAGCCTGCAAGGCAACATCACCGCCAATGGCCTGTTGAGGTTCTCGCAGGCTAACAACGGCACTTACGCGGGCAACATTTCGGGTACTGGCTCCCTGTCCAAACAAGGCGCTGGCACGGTAACCCTGACCGGCGCCCATACCTATGCGGGCGCCACCAATGTCACAGCGGGCACCCTCGCACTCGGTGCGACGGGCAGCCTCCCGGCAAGCCTGGTGTCCGTGCAATCCGGCGCCATGCTGGACCTGAGCGCTGCCGGCAGCCAAACGTTGGGCGCGTTGCAAGGAACCGGCGGCAGCGTCCAGTTGGGTGCGAATCCGCTGACGCTGAATGGCGCCTCGACCGCCAGCTATTCCGGTGTCATCTGGGGACCCGGCGCGGTGATCAAGACGGGTTCCGAACAGCAGACCCTGAACGGCTCGAATACGTTCGCGGGCGGCCTGACCGTAAACGGCGGCGTCCTGGCGCTTGGGACAACCGGCAGACTGGCGGCCAACTCGGCGGTCACCGTCAATACGGGCGGCACATTCGACGTGTCCGCCTCCTCGCCTCCGACGATTGGATCCCTGGGAGGCAACGGCGGCAGGGTTGCGATTGGCGCCAACATGCTGGGCGTCGGTAGCGGCGCCTACGCGGGCGTCATAGAAGGCACGGGAGGCATCGTCAAGTCGACCGCCGGCACCCTGGCGCTCAACGGCGCCAATACCTACACCGGCTCCACACTGGTGACGGCCGGCGCGCTGCGCATCGGCGGCGACACCTCTCACTCGGCAGCCAGTGTCAGCAGCAACATCAGCGTGGACAGCGGCGCCTCGCTGGGCGGTGCCGGCGTCGTCAACGGCAATGTCGGCGTCGCGGCCGGCGGCAGCCTCGCCCCCGGCGAACCCGGCGGCATATTTACCATCAATGGCAACCTGACCATGAATCAGGGCAGCCAGGCCGACTTCGCCTTCGGGGCGCCGGGAATCGGCTCCTCGCGCGGCGTTGGGCGCAGCGTGACTGTCGTCGGCAACCTGAATCTCCACGGCGTGCAACTGAATGCCCTGGATGGCGGCGGCTTTGGCCTGGGCCTGTACCGGCTGTTCGACTACACGGGAACCCTGTCCACGACGAACGGCGGAATACTGCCTGGCGCGGCGGGTCAGACGATCCAGACCCTGACCACCAGCAAGCAGATCAACCTGATCAATACCGCCAGCCTGGAACTCAATCTCTGGAACGCCAACGGCTTGGCCAGCCCCTCCAGGCTGGGCGGCGGTTCCGGGGTCTGGTCGCGCACCAACGCAAACTGGACCGACGCCAACGGTAGCCTGACCGCTTCGCGCCAGCCAGCCGATGCCTTCGCCATTTTCGGCGGTGATGCGGGCACGGTCACGGTGGACGCGACGGCGGGCGCGATTACGGCGAAGGGCATCCAGTTCGCCGGCGACGGGTATCACCTGATCGGCGACCAGCTGGAAGTGGCCGGCGCCATGACGGGCGCGCTGGGCGAAGTGCGCGTGGGCGACGGCAGCCTGCCCTCCATGGCCTGGACGGCCACCATCGACAACGTGCTGACCGGCGCGGGCATCAACAAGACGGGATATGGCACGCTGGTGCTCAACGGCGCCAACGTCTACACCCAGGCCACCCGCCTGAGCGCGGGCACGTTGTCCGTGTCCAATGACGCCAGCCTCGGTGCGCCGCTTGTCCCGCTGGAGTTCCGGGGCGGCACGCTGCGGGTGACCGGCACGACCTTCCACAACACCGACCGGGTCATCAGCCTGGACGGCGCCGGCGGCGGGTTTGATATTGCCGATGCGGGCAACACCTTCACGATCGATCAAGACCTTCCCGGCAACGGCACGCTGTCCAAGCTTGGCGCGGGCACCTTGGTGCTGACCGGCAACAACACCTATGGCGGGGGCACGGCCGTACGGGCCGGCACCTTGCAGGTGGGCGATGGCGCGGTCTCGGGCAGCATTGCCGGCATTGCCCAGATCGAAAGCGGCGGCACGCTGGCCTTCAAGCGCAGCGACCGCGTGGTCTTCGGCGGCGACATCGTCGGGGCGGGTGCATTGCGCCAGTCCGGTACGGGCACGCTGGTGCTGACCGGCCAGAACGCGCTCAGCGGCGTCACCACCATCGACGCGGGCACGCTGCAGATTGGCGATGGCGGCACCGCCGGCTCTATCGCGGGCAATATCGTCAACAACGCCGGCCTGGTCTTCAACCGCGCGGACGATCTCAGTTACGCAGGCGCGCTGTCGGGCGCGGGCGCGACCAGCAAACTGGGTGCGGGCACCCTGGCGCTCTCAGGCGACAGCAGCGCCTACACCGGCACGACGCAGTTGTCGGCGGGCACGCTGCAGGTCGACGGCAAGCTGGGCGGCCGCGTGCAAGCCGCGGCGGGCACGACGCTGACCGGGACGGGCACGCTGAATGCCGTCACCGTCGGCTCGGGCGCCACGCTGGCGCCGGGCGATGCCGCGGCGCCTTATGGTCAGATGGCCTTGACCGGCGACCTGAACTTCAAGCCGGGCGCGGCCTACCGTGTCGCCACGGATGCCAGTGGCCTCAGCAGCAGCGTGCGCGCTGCCGGCACCGCAACGTTGGCGGGCACGGTGGTGCAGCTTGCGCAGAACGGCAACTATGCGCCGTCCACCACGTACGCCATCCTGAATGCGGACAGCGGGGTCCGCGGCCAATTCGACGCCGTCTCCAGCAACCTCGCCTTCCTGACGCCCTCGCTGTCGTACGGCGCCAACCAGGTCAATCTGGTCGTGGACCTCAAGCAAGTGCCCGTCGATAACGGCAACGGCGGAGGCAATGGCGGCGGCGACGGCGGCACGCGTCCCATCGAGTTCGCCGACGCGGCCGTCTCGGGCAATCAACGCGCCGTGGCGCGGGCGCTGCAAAGCCTGCCCGCCAACAGCGCGCTCTTCCGGCATGTGCTGAACCTGCCGAATGGCGCTCCCGAGTCCGCCTTCAATGCCCTGTCCGGTGAAGCGCACGCCAGCACGATGTCCGGCCTGCAGTACACAGCCGCCACCTTCACGCAGGCGCCGCTGACGCGCTTGCGCGCCAACCTGAACGCCGGCTGGATGCCCGGCACGCCGACCGCGCAGCTTGGCCTGGGCGACGCGTCCGCCCTGCCCCGCTCGGCCGCACAGCCGTTGTGGACGCAGGTGTTCGGAAACTGGACCACGCTGGACGGCAACGGCAACGCCGCAAAGACCACGCAGTCGGATGCTGGTGTCACCATCGGCGGCGATCACGCCATCGGCGGCGGCTGGCGTCTGGGCGGCGCGCTGGGCTACACCGACAGCCGCAGCCGCCTCGCCGACCGCGCTTCCAGTTCGGAAGCCGACAGCTACAGCGTCACCGTCTACGGCGGCAAGGCGTTCGAGGCCGGCGCGGGCAAGCTCAACCTGAGCCTGGGCGCGGCGTACACCTGGCACGATGTCAGCACCCAACGCAGCACGGCCGGCGCGGGATTGGCCCAGACGCTGAAAGCCAGCTACGGCGCAAGCACGGGCCAGGTTTTCACGGAGGTCGGCTATGCCGTGCCGTTGAATGACCGCGTGACGCTGGAACCCTTCGTCGCCGCCAACTACAGCGACCTGCGCACGCGTGGCTTCTCGGAATCGGGCGGTGATGCGGCGCTGCGCGGCGAAAGCAGTAGCAACAAGGTCACCACCACGACGCTGGGCCTGCATGCGCTGACCACGTTCGAGAGCGCCGGTGCTCTCGGCCACGTGCACGGAACGCTCGGCTGGCGCCATGCGTTTGGCGACCTGGACCCGGCCAGCACGCTGTCCTTCGTGCAGGGCAGCGAATCGTTCACGGCCACCGGCGCGCCCATCGCCCGCGACGCGGCGGTGATCGAGCTGGGCGTGGGAATCGAGGTCAGCAAGCGCACCACCGTCGGCGTGGTGTACGGCGGCCAGTTTGGTCAAGGCAACCGTCAGAACTCGGGGACGTTGGACGTGCGATATCGGTTCTGACGGCTGGCGGTCAGCGGCGGACAGAAAACCCTGGGCAGCCAGGCCCTGGGTTTCAGCCCTGGGTTTCAGCCGCGGAGTCAGCCCCGGAACGCAGGCGCCGCAGCGCCCACGCGCTGTCCGCCTCGCCGCGCCCCAACCGCCGGTGCGTGACGACCGCCATCCACGCGAACCCCAACGCCATGGCCAGCGCCGTCGCATCCACACCCAGCGTTGCGGCCGACGTGTGCGCCCACAAGCCGGTTGACGGCGCCACCGCGCCCAACAGCGAGGTCAGGGGAATCGCCAATGTGAACGCGGCCGCCAGCCACAGCAGATGCACCGCCGCCTTCGCCCCGCCACGCAGGAACGACCAGGCGATGGCCGCGAAAAACGCCGCGTAGTACAGCCCCTTGATCCACGCGTTCAAGTCGGCGACATGACCGTGCAGACCTTTGGCGGCGACCATCATGAGCGACATGCCGCACACGCTGCCCAGGCACACGCCTACCGTCACGGACGCCATCAACCGAGTATCGAGCCGCTGCACCGGCACCGCGCCGGTCCGCCGATCCGCGCGCTTGCGGCGCGATTCGATCCAGAGCAGGTTGCCGCTGTAGAACAGCCACGCGCCCGCCAGCCCCAGCACGAAGTACAGCCACTGCACCGCCGCGCCGCCGAAGGACGCCATGTGCAAGGCAAAAAAGCTGCTGACCCACAGGTTGGCCGCATCCTGGCGGCCCGGCAGGTAGTCGGTGTTGAGCACCTTGCCGCTGTACGGGTCCATCACCACGAAACCGCCGCGGGCGCGCGGCGACACCGCGGCCGGGTCCTTGCCCCAGATACGGACGATGGCGCGAGGCGCCGTCACCTGCGTGTACTGCAACGCACTGGGCTCGAACGTTGGCGATACCTTGCGCGCATGCTGCAGCAACGCCTTCGGCGTCAGCATGACCGAAGGATCGCGCGGCGCAGCGTCGGGCGTGGCTCCACCCCCGCGCTGGAATACCGATTCCAGCTTGCCGGCGTACATCAGCCGGTCCTGAATGTCGTAGATCCCGTCGTGAAAGGCGAACACGACAGAGCTGAGCGCCATCACGATATGGAACGGCAGCGAGACAATGCCCACCACGTTGTGCGCGTCCAGCCACATGCGTTTGCGGTTCTTGCCCACCCGCAGCGCGAAGAAATCCTTGACCAGCGAAGGAAGCAGGACGATGACGCCGGACACCAGCGCGATCCCGTACAACGACGCGACGATGCCCATGAACCAGCGGTTGGGATCGCTGTCAGCCGGCAGACCCACCACGCGATGCAGCACGTCGATGAAATTGCCCAGCCCGCTGGGCGCGGCCTCGCCGATCTGCACGGCCCCGCCCGCGTCCAGGCGCGCGACATAATGCCGCACGGAGGATTCGTCATGATCGTCGGCTTGCGGGTCGCGCACTTCCCAGGCCATGCGCGCGGGCACGTTTTCGGTGGGCTGCAGATGGATGGTGAAGCCCTTGGCCACGTCGGGCCGCGCCGCCAGCGTCCTGGTGATCAGGTCGGGCGCGGTATCAAGCGGCGACATCGCCACGTCTGGCCGCGGCGACGCCCAGCGCGCGATTGGTTCCTTGAACAAGGTCAGCGCGCCCGCGTAAAACGCGATGAAAAGCGCCATGCCGGTCAGGATGCCGGTCCAGGTGTGCACGGATTTGTAGATGCGGATGTAGTCGGCTCGCATGATGGCGATCCTCCTGCTTAAAGCGCGCCGGCCGCGTACAGCCCGCCATAGAGCGCCAGGCAGGTCCCGCCCAGCCAGCACCAGGCGCGCAGACCGCTGCCGAAGAAGTAAACGGTGGACGCGATGCCCAGCCACACGGGCGGCACCAGCCACATGGCAAGCTGCGAGCGGGTCGCAAGCGGCACCGAGGTCGTCAACGCGGCCAGCAGCGCGCTGGCGCCCAGGGCGATTGCGAATCCCAACAACGCGCCGGCCAGACTCTTTGAGACCCAGTCTCGCTGAATGGGCGCGGGCTTAGCGGGCTTCATCGCGTTCTCCCCGCTGCATGCCCCCGCCGTATATCCGGCGCAGTACAGCCAGATACGGAATCAGGCAGAAAAACAGCATCAGCGCCGTACAGAACACGAACACCGCGGTCACCACGGTGAATCCGTAAAGACACCCCGAGCCGCCCAACGTCAGCAGCGCGATGCCCGCCGTGCGGGCGGGTGCGGCGGCCCAAGGCGCGCTTGCCCACTGCTGGTTGGGCGAAGCGCGATAAATGCAGAAGCAGCCGGCGCACAAGGCAATCAGGCTGGCAAGAATGAGGACTGGCATGGTCGCCCCGGGATGAATGGTGTTTGGGCCCGCCGTGCGCCAGGATCGGTGGATCCGGCGGCGCGGCGGACGCCTCGCAAGCCGCGTTTCAGAACGTGATCGCGGCGGACGCCATGACGCTGCGGGCCGGTCCCAGCGTCGCAATCGGCGTGGTGTCGCTGAAGATGCCCGCGTAGTAATACTTGTTGAACACGTTGTTGACGTTCAGACGCAGTACCACGTCGCGGCCGTTGATCTGCGTCGCATAGCGCGCGCCAAGGTCAACCTGGCCCCAGCCGGGAATCTCGATGTTGTTGGCCGAATCCGCGTACTGGCGCGACGTCGCCTGGATGCGTCCGGTCAGCGTCAGGCCGGGCACCCACGGCGTATCCCATTCCACCCCGGTGTTGACCTGCCAGCGCGGCGCGCCGACGGCGGTATTGCCGTCGTAGCGGCCATACGAGGTCTTGACCTGCGTGCCCTGCGTGTACGTGACACCGCCCAGCACGCGCACGCCTTGAGCGATCTCGCCAAACGTATTCCACTCCACGCCGCGCACGCGCTTTTCGCCGCCGTCCGCATACGTGGGCCGTGCCGTCGAACCTTCGGTCACGAGCATCGGCTTGTCGATCTCAAAAAGCGCCAGCGTGTTGGTAAAGGTGCCGGCGTTCCATTTGACGCCCAGTTCCTTCTGCTTGGTTTTGTATGGAGCGAAGACTTCACCAAAGTTGGTCGCGGTCGTGTCGGTGACGCTGTCGCCCTTGCTGAGGCCCTCGACGTAATTGGCGTAGAACGAGAGGTCGGGTCCCCACGGCTTGACGACGACAGCCACGGCCGGCGTCACGGCGTCTTCGTCGTAGCGCGCCGTGGTCTTGCCTGTCTTGTCGAAGTTGCTGGTCTTCACGCGCTGGTTGCGCACACCGCCGGTCACGCGAAGCTTGTCGTCCAGGAACGACATGGTGTCGACCAGCGCCAGGCTGGTCAGCGTGTTCTCGCTGGTCTTGGGCGGGCTGCCCGGCAGCGCCGGCATGACCGGCGTGACGGGGTTGTAGATGTTGGACCGGAATACCGAAGCGGGACCGGTGGCCGATCCGTCCTCGAGCTTCAGGTAGGACGCCTGCAGCACGAGTTCATGGCCCACGCTGCCCGTCTTGAAGCGGGTGCGCAGGCCGCCCTCGGCGGTGGTGGCGTCGGTGTAGGCGCGCTGGCCCACGATCTGGCCAGTGAAGTCGCCGTTGGGCTGGATCTGCCGGGCATGCGTCCCGTTGATGAGGCCGGACTGGTCGCTGTCGCGCCGGCCCACGCCCGCAAACGCCGAGACGTGCTCGTTGAAGCGGTACTCTGCCTGGCCCATGATGGCGTTGCTCTGGATGCTGCCGTACGCGGTGCTGAACTGGTTGATACGGGGATCGGGCGCCACCGGCACCACCGGACTCGCAAACCAGAACATCGCTGGTGTGCCACCCGTGAACGATTCCTGGCTGTGGTACGCGTCGATGGATGCCGTCAGCGCGCTGCCGCGGTAATCCAGGCCCGCCGAGAGGAATTCGCGCTTTCTGGATTGGCCGTCCAGCGTGGTGGCGCCGTCGCTGAACGAACCGTTTACGCGCGCGCCCCATTCGTTGCTGGCGCCAAAACGCCGGCCGGCGTCGATGGTCGTGCCCAGTTGCCCATCGGACAGCCAGTCCACGCCGAACGTAGCCGTGGGCGTGTCGGTCGCGCGCTTGGTGACCAGATTGACCGTTCCGCCGACCGCGCCGCTGGGCGCCATGCCGCTGAACAGCGCGTTGGGCCCCTTCAGCACCTCAACCCGCTCGACGAACTCCACGGGCGTGCGGCCCATGGGCGCCAGGCCGTACAGGCCGTTGATGGCCACATCGTTCTGGTTGACGTCGAAGCCCCGGATGCGGAAGTTCTCGTAGGCGTGGCCGCTGGAGGTCGTGAAACGCACCGACGGATCGTTCGCCATCACATCGGCCAGCGTGCGCGCCTGCTGGTTCTTGATGAGTTCGGACGTATAGCTGGTGACGTTGAACGGCGTGTCCATGACGGACTGGTTTCCCATGAGGCCGAGCCGCGCGCCTTCGGCGACCTGCCCCCCGGCATAGACCGGCGGCAGATCCGCGTCGCCCACCGCGCCGGCAGTCACGGTGACCGGCTGCAGCGTAGTCGCCTGCCGCGCGTCCTGCGCGTACGTTGCGTGCAGCGGCAACAACAGGGTCAGCGCCACGCAAGGCGCGATTCGCGCCGCACGCGAATCCATCGAAATCAATTTTTCCTCAGACACTTTCCACGCCCTCAAGTTCAATGCAAATGAGAATGATAGGCGCTTATCTTACGAAAAATATCGTTAACACGTCAGTGGTCAACCCATCGCTCGCGCAGAATTTGCGCTGGCGCAAACGATTCGATATGGACCTGTTTTAATTCCGCCACACATCCTGCGCTCGATCGGGCAACGCTACGCCAGCGACTGCAATTGCTCCGCCATGAAGTCGATGAACAGCCGCGCCCGCACGGGCGCGTGGCGGCCGAAGGCGTGCAGCACAGACACCGGTACACGGGGCAGATGCACCTCGGGCAGCACTTCGGCCAGCCGTCCGGCCGCAATATCTTCCGCCACAGCCAGCCGCAGGATCTGGATGATGCCCAGGCCACCCAACGCGGCAGCGCGCAGGGCCGTGCCGTCGTCGGTGTCGAAAACGCCCTCCGGGCGAATGACCTCCCCCGATACGAACGAGATGGGAAAAGGGCTTCCGGCCAGCAGGTAACGCACGTGCGCGTGACCGGACAGATCCCCGATGGTGCGGGGCGTGCCGCACCGCTTCAGATATGCGGGCGATGCCACCAGCGTCAGCCGCAGTTGCGCCAGTTGCCGCACATTGAGTTCCGAGTCCGCCACACGGCCCGCGCGAATCGCAAGGTCGAATCCCTCGCGGATCAGATCCACATGCCGGTCGGCAAGGCTCATTTCCAGCTTCAGATCCGGATGCGCAGGCAGAAAGCGGTTGACGATGGGCGTCATCAGCAAGCGCCCCAGGTCACCGGGCGCCGTAATCCTTAGGCGCCCTTGCGCGGTGGCTGCCGGCTGCATGACCTCGCTGGCGTCGTCCAGCGCACGCAGAAGCGGCGCCACCCGCTCGTAGTAGGCCGCCCCCTCGGGCGTCAGCGACAGCACGCGCGTCGACCGCTGAAACAGCCGGATGCCGAAACGCCGTTCCAGCCGTGCGATGGCCTTGGACACGGCAGAAGGCGACGTGCCGAGGATCCGGCCGGCACTGCTGAAGGAGCCGGATTCGACAGCGGTAGCGAAGGCGACCAGTGCTGACGCGTCAGGCAGCATGTCCATTGATGACCTCCAGGAATAGGTGCTTGTACATAGAACGACTATTTAACGCTTATTGGAATAGATAGAGTGGGCTTTCCTTCATCCTTCTGGAAAAAACCATGACCCATCTACAGGGGAAAGTCGCTCTCGTCACCGGCGGCAACAGCGGCATCGGGCTGGCGTCCGCCCTCGCCTTCGCGCAGGCCGGCGCGCAGGTTGTCATCCTGGGCCGCCGGCAGGACGCGGTGGACGCGGCCGTGCGCGCAATTGGCCATGCCGCACTGGGCATCACGGGGGACGTGGCCGACCTGGACACGCACGACCGCGTGGCCGCCGAGGTGCAGCAACGCTTCGGCGGCCTGGACATCTACCTGGCCAACGCGGGCGTCGCCATCCTGGAACCCTCGGCGCAAGTGTCCGTCGAGCACTACGACCGACAGTTCTCCACGAATACGCGCGGCGTGTTCTTCGGCGTGACCCGAGCCCTGCCCGTGATGAACGACGGCGCGTCCATCATCCTGGTCAGCTCGATTGCCAGCGCCAAGGTGCTGGAAGGCCATGCCGTCTATGCGGGAAGCAAGGCCGCCATCGAAGCCATGGCCCGCAGCTGGGCGCTGGAACTGAAGGCGCGGCGCATCCGCGTCAACGTCATCAGCCCCGGTCCGGTGGATACGCCCATCCTGGAAAAGCTGGGGCTGCCCGCTGATCAGCGCGCGGGCCTAGCCGACGCGATGGCCGCCGCCATTCCGCTGGGCAGGATGGGCCGCCCCGACGAACTGGCGCGTGCCGCGCTGTATCTGGCCAGTGACGAGAGCAGCTTTGTCACGGGCGTCAATCTGCGGCTGGACGGCGGGATGGCGCTGACGTAATGCGCTGCTGCGCCGGGCGGGCGGCGCGTCGCAGAGCGGCTGGTTCTCAAATCCCATAGAACATGTAAATTTGTCCAGCCAGGGCTCCCCTCAATCAGCGCTACAATCCGCGCCGGATTCCCGCCGTGCGTGCCCCGCGCCGCCCGGCCCGCGCCCAAGCGCATGGCATTTGCCCCCCCAAGCCAGGCGAACCATGACGCACTCCCCCAAACCCCATTGATCGTTTGTCCGGTCGCACCGGATGCTTTTGCTGTTCTGGAAATCGAGGATTTCATGTCTCGGCAGTTGTTGGGCCTGGTGCTCGGGCCCCTACTTGGCTTGTTCGTTGTCTGCATCGGCAACGCTTTCATCTCTTCCCTTACGACCTTGCAGTTGGACGCCGCCGGCGAATCGGCCACGGTGGTCGGCATCATTTCGTCGTCGTATTTCATCGGTTTGACGCTGGGCGCGATCTTCAATGACCGCCTGATCCTGCGCATCGGCCATATCCGCGCCTACAGCAGCTTTGCGTCGCTGATCGCCGTGACGGTGCTTCTGCAGGGCCTGATCTTCGATCGTGAAGCGTGGTTCGTGCTGCGCCTGATCAACGGCTGGGCAAGCGTCGGCGTGTTTCTGGTGGTCGAAAGCTGGCTGCTGCTGGCGGGCGATGCCAAGATGCGCGGCCGTCTGCTGGCGCTCTACATGATCGCGCTGTATGGCTCGGGCATGCTGGGCCAGTTGGAACTGGGCGCGATCACGCGGCTGGGCGACATGGCGCCGTTCATGGTGGCCGGCCTGCTGGCGTCGCTGTCCGTGCTGCCGATGGTGATCATTCCGCGCGTCTCGCCGCTGGTGGAACGCGTCGAGCCGCTGCTGCCGCAGCATCTGGCGCGCATGACGCCCACGGGCGTGATGGGCTGCTTTGGTTCGGGCGTGGCGATTGCCGCCGTCTACACGCTATTGCCGCTGTATCTGCAGCGCATCGGCCTGGACGTTGCCGAGGTCGGCAAGATGATGGGCGCCGTCATCCTGGGCGCCATGGTGCTGCAGTATCCGGTCGGACGCTGGTCGGATTTGCGCGACCGGCAAGTCGTGCTGATCGCGCTGGCCGTCTTTTGCGCCGTGCTCAGCCTGCTGATCCTGATGCTGCCGCCTGGCTCGTCCCTGTTGATGCCGTTGCTGTTCCTGCTGGGCGGCGGCGTCTTCGCGATTTATCCGGTCGCCGTCAGCCACGCGGCCGACCGCGCGCCGGCCGACGCGCTGGTGCGCATGATCCAGGGACTGCTGCTGATCAACTCGCTGGGATCGGCGCTGAGTCCGCTGGCGATCTCGCCGGTGATGGCGAAGTTCGGCGAAGCGGGCCTGTTCTGGTGCTTTGCGCTGCTGAATCTGGCACTGGTGACGTTCTTCGTCTGGCGCCGTAACGAACGGCCCGCGCCCGCCCCGGTCGCGCCCTTCGCGGCGGCCGCGCAGATGTCGCCGGTGGGCGTGGAGCTGCGCGTGACCGATGACCTCATCCAGGGCGCGCTGGATCACGAAATGACCGAAGATCTGACCAACGCGGTCCACGGCGCCGAGGCAGCCGAGCCGGTGCTGTCCACCGTGCCGGACGCGCCGCCGACGGCCTGACGGGCAGTATCAAACGGCTAACAACTGCTCGCCTGTGCGCGAAAAAAGCGGGCAATCGTACCGGCATGTATCGGCGATTCCCGCCGCACACAGTGCGACATGAAATCGGGCGTGCGCCGGCACGGGTTCAGCAGGATGATGCAAGCACCCTTTAAACCCGGTGCACATCATGGAAAACATCCCTCCCCTTGAATCCCCCGCCGCGCTCGTATTCGGCGGCTCCCGCGGCATCGGCGCCGCCATTGCCGCGAGGCTGGCGGAAGCCGGCTACGCCGTGGCGCTCACCTATGCCAGCCGCGCGGACAGCGCCAACGCGGTCGTCGCGTCCATCGAGGCCAGCGGCGGCCGCGCGCTGGCCATTGAAGCCGACAGCGCCGACCCGCAAGCCATCGCATGCGCGGTGAATACCGCCGTGCAGCTGTTCGGGCCGTTGAGCGTTGCGGTCGTCAACGCCGGTATCTACCGCGCCAACCCGATCGGCGCGGTCCCGCTCGACGAACTGGACCAGATGCTTGCGGTGAACGTGCGCGGCGTGTTCCTGGCCATCCAGGCGTCGGCCGCCAACATGCGCGACGGCGGACGGATCATCACCATCGGCAGCAACACCGCCGTCCGGACCGGCTCGCCCGGCAGCAGCGTCTACGCCATGACCAAGGCCGCCGTCGCCACGCTGGTCAGCGGCGCGGCGTTGGACCTTGCGCCGCGCGGCATCACCGTCAACAACATCCAGCCGGGTCCCATCCAGACGGACCTGACGGCGGACTGGACGGCGCAGCTCATCCCCCGCATCCCGCTTGGGCGCATGGGTAAATCGAGCGAAATCGCGGGCCTCGCGGCATTTCTGGCCGGGGCTGACGCTGGGTACATCACGGGCGCCAGCCTGACGGCGGATGGCGGCTTCGTGCTGTAACCACGCGAGGCGCGCCTGGGCCGTTATCCCCGCTGGCTCAGCGCGCGCGCGATGCGATTGCGCGCCACCGTCGTGCGCGGCACCTTGAACGGGAACCAGCTGCGCACGTCCTCTTCAAGGCCGATGCCGTGCATGAAGTTGTAGATGGCCTTCTTCAAGCCCTTGCCCAGCGCGTCGTGATCCACGCCCGTGGGGTCGTGAAAACCCACGTCGTTCTTGGCGAACGTGACGTCGGGCAAGGGCTTGAGCTTGATGCCATACTCGTCGGGGTTCAGGCCCACGGGCGAATGCACCGTACAGGCGAAGCGGTGAAAGAACCCGCTCTGGATGCAGTCGTTTTCAAATAGCTGGCGCACATATTCCAGCGCGTCGACGGTGTCCTGCACGGTTTGCGTGGGAAAGCCGTACATCAGGTAGGCGTGCACCAGCACGCCGGCATCGCTGAACGCGCGCGTCACGCGCGCCACCTGGTCGATCGACACGCCCTTCTTCATCAGGTTCAGCAACCGGTCGGACGCCACCTCCAGTCCGCCGGACACCGCAATGCAGCCGCTGTCGGCCAGCAGTTCGCACAGTTCCGGGCTGAAGGTCTTTTCGAAGCGGATGTTGCCCCACCACGAAATGCCGGCGTTGCGCTCGATCAGCTCGGCCGCCAGGGCCTTTAACGCCTTGGGCGGCGCGGCTTCGTCGACGAAGTGAAAGCCGGTCTGCCCGGTTTCAGCCACGATGGCCTCGATGCGATCGGCCAGCACGGACGCCGACGCGCCCTCGTAACGGCCGATATAGTCCAGTCCAACGTCGCAGAAGCTGCACTTCTTCCAGTAGCAGCCGTGGGCGACAGTCAACTTGTTCCAGCGGCCGTCGCTCCAGAGCCGGTTCATCGGGTTCAGCATGTCCAACAACGACAGGTAGCGGTCCAGCGGCAGGCCGTCCCATGTGGGCGTGCCCACCTCGGCGAACGCGACGTCGGGTTCAACCAGGTTGACGTACCGCACCGCGCCGCTGTCGGCATCGCGCACAAAGGTGCGCACCAGGCGCTGGCGCGACCGCTTGCCCTGCACATGCTCAAGCAGCGCAAGCAAGGGCCGCTCGCCGGCGTCCAGCGTGACGAAATCGAAGTAATCGAACACGCGCGGGTCTTTCAGTTCGCGCAGCTCGGTGTTGACGAAGCCGCCGCCCAGCACCGTGACGATGGTGGGATCCTGCGCCTTGATGGCCTGCGCAATGCGAAAGGCCGCGTACACCGCGCCCGGAAACGGCACCGACAGCAGGACCATCGTCGGCTTGTGGCGCGCCAGCGCAGCGTCCGTAAGCTCGCGCAGCGTTTCGTCCACCAGGTTCATCGGCGCGGCCAGCGCCTCTGCCAGCGGGTCGAACGTCGGCTGGCTGCCCGCCAGAGATTCGGCATAGCGCACGAATTCAAAACGCGGGTCGATGGCGTCACGCAGCACGTCGGCCAGGTCGTTCAGATACAGCGTGGCCAGGTGCTTGGCCCGGTCCTGCAGGCCCAGCGCGCCAAACGCCCACCCCAGCGGATCGCCGCCGTCCTCGTCCAGGTAGACGTCCAGCGAGCTGAATCGCGGCCCCTCGGGCAGATAGTTGCGCCCGGCAATGCGGTGCGCCAGCGTGGGATCGCGGCCTTGCAGAAAGCCGATCACCGGCCCGATGGTGGCCAGATAGCGCGCCTGCATGGCGACGAAGGCCTGGACCGGTTGCGTGTGTTTTTCAAGGGGCAGCGCGTCGATACGCTGCGCCACGGCGCGCAGGCCGTCGGCCGACAGCAGGCGTAGCACCAAAGCAAGCGCCAGATCCTCCTGGAACGCGGTGACCTCGCGCGAACGCAGGAAGCCGGTCAGGTAGGCGGTGGACGGGTACGGGGTATTCAGCTGTGTCATCGGTGGAATCACCGACAGCACGCGCAAAGGCAAGGTCGACATGAGGCACGGCAAGACTGCCGTCTAAAAAGCGGGGATCGGTGCAATTATAGGCAGCGCGGCGGGCGCGGCCCGACCCGCCCTACAGCACGCCGTCCAGCCAGTCCAGCACGCGGCGGTTCAACAGCGACCGGTTGGCGGATTCGCAATGGTCCCCCGCGCCCTCTTGCGCCGTGAAACGCAGCAGCGTCTTGGGGCAGCGCAACGCGTCGAAGAACTGCTGGGTGCCGGCCGCCAACGGGTCGTTTTCGGCCAGCGCCATGAGCATCGGGCACGTGATCTGGTCGACGCGGCCCTCCAGGGTGAAAGGCTCGACCGCACGCAGGTAGTCTCGCAGATTGTCCACGCCGTGCACCCAGAAGCCGCGCCGCATCACCTTCCACGTCAAAGCGGGGCTGGCCATGACGAATTGCTGCAAGCGGTCCACCACCGGTTGCTCCAGCTCCCCCAGATTCGCCGCGCTTTCCGTGCTGACGCCCAGCTTGACTGCCAACGGCCGGAACGGGCCCGCGAGGCTCCATTGACCCGGGTCCGCTATGCAGGCCGCCAACCGAGGTTCGCCGGACGCCGCACGCGGCGCCAGCTGGCCGCCCAGGCTCCAGCCGCTGAGCGCAATGCGCTTTGCGTCCACGATGGGCAGCGTCACGGCGTAGTCCACCACAGCACCGACCACCGTCTCCCAATCAGGCCGCATTGTCACGCCCTGTTCGTAAAGCATGCCGCCCTGCCCAGGCCCGTCGAACACAAGGGCGTGATAGCCCCTGCGCGACGCGGCGACGGCGCTCGCAAAATACATATCGGTCACCGTGGCGTCATAACCGTTGGTGAAGATGACAAGTGGCCTGACAGCGGTCTCGTGACCGGCGGCCGGAATCAGATATGCCGGCATGCGCGCGCCGTCCAACGGGATGCCCGCCGGCTTGACCGGATGCTCGGACAACGCGAGGCCGCGGTCGAAAGCCGCGATCTGTTTACGAAAGGCCGCCAGCAACCGCGCATCCGTCGGCGCGCCATACAGCGGCCGGTACGCCGTGCAATAGAAGGCGCTGGCGCGCAGGTACAGTTCACGCGCGCTGGCAACACGGTTGCGGCGTTCGGCGTCTTGCGCCTCGGCGGCCAGCCGATCACCTGCCGCCTTCCAAGCCTCGAAGAATGCGGTGTCGTCCCCGTCCCCCACCACCCGCCCCACGGCCAGAATTTCCCCCAGATCCGCCGCGCCATACGGCATGTAAGCGACCGGCCGCAAGCCAAAGTCGTCGTGCATTTCGTTCTGAAAAGCCAGGCCCATGGGGTTCTCCGAGAAGGAATGATGCGACGCGCCGGGACTCGAGCAGCGTACCCCAGCGCCTCTCTCGTGGCGATACACCGTTTCGCCAGTTCGTTTCGTCGATTCGTCCCGCCAATACGCACCGCCTTTGTCCAAGTGAGCGCCCGCCGCAATCACAATCTTCAAACCGGCGGACTATCGTTCAATACGGCCCGCCGGGCGGCTGGCACATTGCCGGGGTCCCACACCCTGGCAACCGAAGGAATCACCCGTGCCTGTCATTGCGACCCCCACCCCCGGCGCCAAGCTGCTGTCCCCGCACGATCACACGCTGATCATGATCGACTTCCAGTCGCAGATGGCGTTCGCGACCCACTCCATTGACGCCGTCACGCTGCGCAGCAACGCCGCGCTGGTGGCCCATGCCGCCGCCGGCTTCGGTGTGTCCACGATCCTGACGACAGTTGCCGAAAAAAGCTTTTCCGGCCCCATGTTCGAAGAAGTCACCACGCCGTTCCCCGGCCGGCCGCTCCTGGACCGCACGTCCATGAACACCTGGGAAAACGCCGCCGTCATCAAGCAGATCAATGAAATCGGCAAGAAGCGCATCGTGCTGGCCGGTCTGTGGACCAGCGTATGCATCGTCGGCCCGGCCCTGTCGGCGCTGGACCAGGGCTTCGAGGTTTATGTGATCACCGACGCCTGCGGCGACGTGTCCGCCGAAGCCCATAACCGTGCCATTGAGCGTATCGTTCAGGCTGGCGGCCAGCCGATCACCGCGTTGCAGTATCTGCTGGAATTGCAGCGCGACTGGGCCCGCATCGACACCTACGACATGACGACCGGCATTGCCCGCAAGTTCGGCGGCGCCTATGGCCTGGGCATCATCTACGCCAAGTCCATGTTCAACGCCCACGAAGGCTGACAGGAGCGCGCCAATGAAGGTCTACCTCGTTTCCTTGGGACTCGGCCTGTTGGTCGGTATCATCTACGCCCTGTTCAATGTGCGATCGCCCGCGCCACCAGTGATCGCGCTGGTTGGCTTGCTGGGCATCCTGGCGGGGGAGCAGATTCCCCCGCTGGTCAAGCGCCTGCTGACGGACGAGCCCACCCGCACGTCCTTCATTCATGAACAGGTAAAACCGCACATGTTCGGCGAACTGCCCAGCTGCCCCAAGGCGTCCGCCGACACCGCCCAACAACCCGCCGATGCATGTGGAGACAAGCGCAATGGCTGACACCCTGGATCCCGCGCGCCAAGGCGCCCCCGACCTCATCCTGCATCAGGGCCGTTTCACGACCCTGGACCCCGCCAACCCCATTGCCGACGCGGTCGCCATCAAGGACGGCCGTTTCACGCGCGTGGGCGCCGCCAGCGACATCCTCCCCCTGGCAGGCCCGGCCACCCGCGTCATCGCGCTGGGCGGACGCGGCGTGCTGCCCGGCCTGATCGACAATCACCTGCACATCATCCGTGGCGGGCTGAACTACAACATGGAACTGCGCTGGGATGGCGTGACCAGCCTGGCCGACGCCATGGCCATGCTGCGCCGCCAGGTCGCCATCACGCCCGCGCCCCAGTGGGTCCGCGTGGTCGGCGGCTTCACCGAACATCAGTTCGCGGAAAAGCGCCTGCCCACCATTGAGGAACTGAACGCGGTGGCGCCCGATACGCCCGTGTTCATCCTGCACCTGTACGACCGCGCCCTGCTCAACGCTGCCGCCCTTCGCGCCGTCGGCTACGACAAGAACACGCCCGCGCCCCCCGGCGGCGAGATCGTGCGGGATTCGGTGGGCAATCCGACCGGGCTGCTCCTTGCCAAGCCCAACGCGTCGATCCTGTACGCCACGTTGGCCAAGGGTCCCAAGCTGCCATTCGAATACCAGGTCAATTCCACGCGCCACTTCATGCGCGATCTGAACCGCTTGGGCGTTACTGGCGCCATCGATGCAGGCGGTGGTAACCAGAACTACCCCGAGGACTACCAGGTCATTCAGCAACTGGCCGACGCCGATCAGTTGACGATCCGCCTGGCCTACAACCTCTTCACCCAGAAGCCCAAGCAGGAAAAAGAAGACTTCCTGAACTGGACGGCCACCTCGCAGTACAAGCAAGGCACCGACTACTTCCGCCAAAACGGCGCGGGTGAAATGCTGGTATTTTCGGCGGCCGACTTCGAAGACTTCCGCCAGCCGCGCCCCGAGATGGGTCCCGAAATGGAAGGCGATCTCGAGGAAGTGGTGCGCATCCTGGCGCAGAACCGCTGGCCCTGGCGCATGCACGCCACGTACGACGAAACCATCTCGCGCTCGCTGGACGTCTTCGAGCGCGTGAACAAGGACGTGCCGCTGGCCGGACTGAACTGGTTCTTCGACCACGCCGAGACGATCTCCGAACGCTCCATTGACCGCATCGCCGCGCTGGGCGGCGGCGTGGCCGTGCAGCACCGCATGGCCTACCAGGGCGAATACTTCGTCGAACGCTACGGCCCTGGCGCCGCCGAGGCCACGCCGCCCGTCAAGCGCATGCTTGAAAAAGGCGTCAACGTGTCGGCCGGCACCGACGCCACCCGCGTTGCCTCGTACAACCCGTGGGTCTCGCTGTCGTGGCTGATCACGGGCAAAACGGTGGGCGGCCTGCGCCTGACCCCGCAGCGCAACTGCCTGGACCGCGACGCCGCCCTGCGGATGTGGACCGAGAACGTCACCTGGTTTTCGAACGAACAAGGCAAAAAGGGCCGCATCGCCGCGGGTCAGCTGGCCGACCTGATCGTGCCCGATCGCGACTTTTTCTCGTGCCCGGAATCCGAGATCGCCGACACCAGCAGCCTGCTGACCGTCGTGGGCGGCAAGGTGGTCTGGGGCGCGGGCGACTTCGCCGCGCACGACGAGTCCGCGCCGCCGCCGGCCATGCCCGACTGGTCGCCCACGCGCCTGTTCGGCGGCTACGGCGCCTGGGGCGACAGCGAAGGCAAGCCGCTGCAGGCCACCCTGCGCGAAGCGGCGGCCGCCTGCGCGTGCGCCAACGACTGCAACGTCCACGGCCACCAGCACGCCGGCGCGTGGACCAGCAAGCTGCCCGTCTCCGACCTGAAAGGGTTCTGGGGCGCGCTGGGCTGCGCCTGCTGGGCAGTCTGACGACGACTCGCGCGGCCGGGGCATGACCTCGGCCGCGTCGATGGTTCAGGACCCCCGGGGCACGCTTCTTTCCGCTAGTTGACGGTGATGCCGCCCTCGCGGATGACCTTTGCCCACTGCTCGATCTCGGCGTTCAGACGCGCCTTTGACGCTTCCACGTCTAGCGCGTCCGCGTAAACGCCTTGCTCCAGCAACTGGTTCTTGGCATCGTCCTTGGCCAGCGCCGTCGTCAGCGCCTTGTTGATCTTGGCCACGATCGGAGCCGGCGTGCCTGCCGGCGCCATCACACCAAAGAGCGAACTGACGTTGAAGCCGCTGAAACCTTGCTCTTCGGCGGTGGGAATGTCCGGCAGCATCGAGATGCGCTGGGGCGTAAGCACGGCCAACGGACGCAACTGGCCGGACTTGATGAAAGAGATTGCGGCGGGAACCGTCTCGGTCATCGTCTCGACCTGGCCCCCGACCAGGTCAGTCATGGCCGGCCCGCTGCCGCGATAGGCCACGTGCACGATGTTGACACCTGCGATCTGCTTGAACAGCTCCATGGCCATGCGCTGCGGCGCGCCGGCGCCCGACGAGGCGAAGTTGAGCTTCCCTGGATTGGCCTTGGCGTAGGTCACCAGTTCGGACAGCGTTTTGATCGGCAATTTGGGATTGACCACGGCCACCAGCGGCACGAAGCCCACCACGCCGGCGGGCGCGAAGTCCTTGCGCAGGTCATACGCAATGGTGTCCTTCTCCAGGGTCGCCATGACCGAGTGCGAGGTCAGCGCGCCCATCAGGAGGGTATAGCCGTCGGGCTGAGCCCGCGCCACCTCGGCAGCGCCGATGTTTCCGCCCGCTCCGCCCCGGTTCTCGATCACAACCTGGCCGCCGATCTCCTCGCTCAAGCGCTGGCCCACGATGCGCCCGATCACGTCGGTCGCGCCTCCCGGCGGGTAAGGAATGATCAGGCGGATGGGTTTGCTGGGATAGCTGTCGGCGGCCTGCGCGGAGGCAAGGCTGGGGACGGCGAATGCGGCAGCCGCGATGAAAGTAGCCGCGACAATGTTGATGCGCCTGCGCACAGCGTGCTTACAGATCATGTTTGTCTCCCGATGCGTTCTTATGGCTGGATAGCTTTAGACGCATATTCGCAAACTCTCGCCTGCGCAAAGAGAAAAAACTTTATGGTCTGTCCACAAAATCCTTGCGGGTCTTAGGGCATTTGGATGAGGGAAAGGCGATTCAGGGTGCAGTGCGCGACTCGAGATCCATACCAGCCGGCCATTGGACTTTGGGCGCTAGCCGCAGGCCCGGGTCTAAAGTCGGAACTTCATTGTTCCAATCACGCGGTGGGTACGGATACTTCGGCAATGCCTCGGCCCCCAGATTCATGTACGCGCGAGCCATGGCCCACATGTGTTCACCATTGGCGTTGCTGCCAGCCAGCTGGAAACGGTCGACGACGTGATTGGTGCCCGGCGCGACTACGGCCACATCAACGCCCCAGGCGAACATCGGCACACCGCTGGGACTCGGGGCCGTGCGACTCCACGTTTCTGCTCGGAGATCTTCCCAATTGAAGACGCTTGGAAAGACACCGCCACCCTTTCCAGTTATAGGCCCGCCGCGGTGAAAGCGATAGACGTAGACTTTGCCGCGCTTGCGATTGAAGCGGACTGGTTCGTCCCGAGGGGGAGCTGTGCCAGTGCGCACCATTCCAATGCTCCCGAGTACCGTTCCAATCGCCACGAGTGTCATAAAAATGAACAGAACCGGCTGGCTAGCGAATGCGCGGCTCCCAAGGTCAAAGAAGAATATCTTTACGGTAGCAACCGCTATTGAAAATGTTAGTAGAGCAAACATAAAAATTACCGTTCGATTCAAGTTCCGCGAACCGCTTAGCTCGAGATAAATGTCGTTCACGAAATTTGGGCAGCGCCCAGTGTGGCGAAGTGGGAGTTCAGGTGGTAGCTGTGGCAGCGGGAGGTCGGCTTTCCAACCCTCGGTTGGCTTGTCCAACAGTTTTTTGGGAATACCGGCCGTTGATTTTTTCACGATCTTCTCTTTATCAATAACATTCGCGCTATGCCCATACGGGCCCCTCATTGATCGCGCAGCACCAAATCAGCGGTGTGCTCAACCATTCTGAGATTGCACCGGGCCAGGCTCGGTCCGAGACTCCCTGTCCATATCTTCTGGCCATTGAACCTTGGGCGCTAAACGCAAGGCCAAGTGATAGGGCGGCACATCGTTGTTCCAATCACGAGGCGGGTTTGGATACTGGGGTAACGCCTCCGGCCCCTGGTTCATGAAGGCGCGCGCCATGGCCCACATGTGTTCGCCGTTGGCGTTGCTGCCGGCTAGTTGGAAACGGTCAATGACGTGATTGGTACCCGGCGTCACCACAGCGATATCCACGCCCCATGCGAAGATCGGCACACCGCTGGGACTCGGCGCCTTGCGGCTCCAGGCTTCGGCTCGGAGGTCTTTCCAGTCGAATGCCACCGGGCGAACGCCCCAACCTTTTCGGCTAATGGGTCCGCCGCTGTGGAACCGATAAACATAGATCTTGCCGCGCTTGCGATTGAATCGAATGGGTTCGTCTCGAGGGGGCAGAATGCCCGTTCGGAGCATCCCAATACCACCGATCACCATGCCAATCGCGAGAATTAAAGTCAGAAAAAACCAAAATGGCTCTGTTTTGAGTTCTCTCGTGGTCAACGTCGTGATCAAAGCGATGGAACATGGAAACACGCCAAGCGCGGAAAGAACGACAACAGTGCGATTCAACAGACGTGAAGTATGCAGCTCTAAACAGATATCGCTAACGAAATTGGGGGGTATACCGATAGGCGGAATGCTTTCATTTGGAGGGCAGTCTGGGGTTGGCAGATCGGCGCGCCATCCCGTAGTCGGTTTATCCAACAGCGGAGTGCTGGCGCTCATTATTTAACTTCCAACAATTCCGTCAGCGCCATCATCTCGGCGTCGTGGGCATTCGGGAGGTACTCAACGAACACTCTTGCCGTATCAATATCGTTCGCTATAGACAACTCGATGTTTCCGTGGACGATCAGAAAGTTGGTTTGGTCTCCATCCGCAGTCGTAATCACCCTCTCCCCGATGGTTGGATTGGTGCTATCGAGGACGTAGTCCAACCGTTTTAACCGCGGGCGCAACTCGCCTGGTTTAGGACCAACGTTCGGGTGCACGCCTGAAGCGAGAACTTGCTCGCCGGAGTAGCGATATACGGTAAGTTGCCACTTATAAGCCGCACGGGAGGAGTCGTATCTAGGAATCACAATCTGATACTTGAGTCGTGGAATTACCGCCAATCCTGCCTCCATGCCCCCCATAGCAGCCGCCATTCCCTCGTAGTGCGATACACGCACGTCCGAGTCGAAAACCAGATATACATCCACACCAATGACGGCAGCGTTTAATGCGGCCACTGCCGAATTTGCATCGGAAAACTTGTGGTCCTTAGCCATTCCAAAGTAACTGTAGTAGCTCCAACGCTCCAGAGGAGACGACTCGGCTTCCTCGCCGAATTTCCAGAATGCATACGCCACTACCCCGGCAAGAACCGCCCAGCCGACGGGTCCGAGAATCCAACCTGCACTTAAGATGGCTGTTGATCCGGAGTAAAGCGCGTATGACATGAAGGTTGCGCTAATGGCGTAAGAGACAGACGATCCGATGTACCAGGATTGAGCCGAGATCCCTCCCCCAGCAGCCGCACGGCCTGCAGCCCTGAAGGATGCAATGGCATCAACAAATCCAGAAACAGCGCCTAGAATTCCACCAAACCGTGCCAGTGCTCTACCGGCGTCTGCAATCAGGCTGATGGCACCGCCCCCCGTTGCAGGAACGAGAAGCACTTTCCGCGCGTGTTCGGCGCTGCCCTTCATCGTCAGTCCCACTACCTCAATACTTCCCCCCAAGACTCCGATCGACGCCGAGTACACCGCCAGCACGGCTTCCTCATGTTTGGCTCCGAAAGTGACATCCACGGCCTCAACCGATTTGCGCAAACCCTGCGACAGTAGGTGCGTGCCTCCAACGGCAACCAGCAGTTCAGCGCTCCCGACCGTTCCGCGGGCGATGGCCGCAGCACTCCGCGCGCCCCTCAATCCGGACCGCGCGAGCTCGCCAGCCCGCAACGCGCTAAGCTGAAGACCAGCTAACGCCTTGCGCGCCCCCGGCTCCAGCGTGCCGGCGAGCACTTTGAGTTCGCTTAGCGCTTCGCCGGCCCGGCGCGTGGCGTCTCCAATAACTTCTCCTGTTTGCTGGGTGACATCCTTGACGACGTCGCCGAAGCGCTTTCGCAAGTCATTGGCGTTGCCTTCGACCCAGAACACGACTTCAACGATCTGTTCCGCGAGTTTCGGATCGCTCAGGGCCAGACTGAGGACGCCCGCTGTCAGCACCGATCGCACCTGCTTGTGCGCCTTTCCGGTCGCCTGCGCGACGGCAGCCGAAAGCCTGTTTCGGTCTTCCCCGATCTGCTTGCACATCAGTGTGTAAAACTCGCCCAGCTTCATCTGAACGGCGACCTGGGTCATGTACGTGCGCGAATACAGCAAGAGCGATGCGCTGTTCACGCGCGTGGCGACGTTGCGCACACCTGCATCAACCTTCAGTTCCAGTCGGCTCACCGCACCGTTGTAAGCCGCCAGCACACTGGCGATCGCGTCCTGGACGTTAGACCAGATGAGTTTGTCGCCCAGGTCGCTACTGTTGATGATCTTGGTGACCGGGGCGTAGAGCTTCCCGAAATCGTTCCAATCCAGTTCGCCCTGATTGCTGAACGTGGGAACCAGGCTTTGCATCAGGTCTTGGTCAAGCGCGAGCAATGTCTTGAACACAATGCTCTGACCATCCTTGATCCAGGCTTCCCAAGCGCGCGCCGACGGCCCGGTGACGGATTGAATATTGCCCTCGGAATCCGGTTTAGGCGTTGCTTCGGTGATGCCCCCGCTCAGGCACAGCTCCATCGTGCGGATGTAACCCAATACTGAGTACGCATTTTGCGCATCGTAGTCATAGTGCTCCGCCACACGGAACATCGGGTTGTTGAGGATCTGGTCTGTGTAGAGTTCGGCCAGCTTATCCACTTGCGTCTGCAACCGCGCCTTGTGCGCTTCGAACGCCCGCTCCCAACTGACGCGCGCGGCTTCGTCGTATCGCTCATCAAGGCGCGCAAGCAGCTTCCCAGCCTTGTGCTCGACCTGTTCGGCTCGCTCGCGGGCAGGATCGCCGAATACCGGCAGGCCGCCGGACTCACTTTGCATCATCTCCCAGGCCGCATTTGGGCTGGCGGCGATGGCGTCGTCCGCGGCCACCTTGCAAAGTTCACGCAGACGTTTGAGGCTTTCGGACGTGAAGAATTTGTAGTTGTTGAGCGGGTCTGCCTCATAGGCCTGCCGCTCCCTTAGCCAACCCAGGCGCTGATGATTGATTTCCTGGACCAACCCGACCGGGTCGGGCAGGACCAACGCCAACACGCCGTTCGGCAACTGCTCGCGCTGTGCCTGAGTCCGGACGAAACCCTCCAGCGCGTTCAAGCGATGATTGCGTGAGCAAAAGCCGTGCACGCTGACAAAATCGCCGATCGTGGGCGTGGCGTATTCCAGCACGTGCTGATCGACCTGAAGGCTATGCTCCATCATTGCGATGCCTACGCTCGCGGGGTCGTTGCGGGCAGTCTGCAAGTCAAGCTCGTAAAACCTGGCGGACACTGGCGACTTTTCGCCCGCGAAACTATGGACATAGCGATTCAACACGCTGTCGGACCACGGATCGCTGGAAAACGCTATCCACGCGGTCTTGAACAGTTTGGTATCGATGTTGATGAACGAAGCGGGGACGTCGTGGTCCTGGTGAATGCATCTTTCGCTTAGCGGTTCAGGCGCTGCTCTCGGCATGGCGAATGGGTTGAACTGGCGCAGCGCCCCTTCGGGCGTCACCTGATACGCCTGCCACTCGCACTTGTCGAGCAGGACATAGAGATACCCTTCCCGCAGCGTACGCGGCTGGTCCAGCCGCATAGGTACGGCAACCAGATCGCCGCCGCCGGCAAACGGCCGCTTTGATGTGGCGGTGGGCGTGGGCGCATAGGCCGATCGCAGCGGAAGAATCGGCAGGCCAGTGCGTTCGCAGGCTTTGCATGCGCCCGTAAGATTGGGGACAGCATGGCGGATCACCCGGCCCAAAATCGTGCTGACGCTCATAAGTTCCTTTGATTGGCGCAGAGTTGCTGTAGTCGGTGATGACCTATCGCCTCAATGCAAACGCTGTGCCAACTTGGAAGCGTCGTAACCGTTGTTCTTTCTTATCAACTGCTTACGCGTTTCTCACCGCCAAACATGGCGATCTCAACGTCGCAAAAGCAGCGAAAGTGCTTTTTTCAACGGAAGTTCGGGCCATTTGTGGCCCGAGATTCTTTAATGGGTTGAAAACAAACAAAAAAAATCGGGCCAATTTTGGCCCGGGTGAGCCAAAGTTGGCCCGATCATTCATGTCGAGCCGTGCCGCAGATCCGCTCTGCCCCACCCTGCCGGAAGTCGATCCGCCCCCCTCAATGCGCCGACGCATCCAAGAACCGATGCACCACCCGAACCGCAGCCGCGCCCTCGGCAATGCTCGCCAACACGTGTTTCACCGACCCCGCACGCGCCGCCCCCACCGCAAACACGCCCGGCTGCGAGCTTTCATAGGCGCGCGCCTGCATCGATCCCGCCGCGGCGCGTCCCGTATGGATATAGCCCTGGTCGTCCGTGTCCAGCCAGCCGTCCAGCCACCCGGTGTTCGCTTGATCGGGAATCGTATCCGCATCGCCCGCCTGCCTGCCGGTCGCGACGATCAGGCTGCGCGCCTCGATCAGCCGGCCGTCGTCCAGCCACACCCGATAGGGGTAACAGCCGCCGTCGAAGCGGCTGACGGAGCGCAGGGGCAGCACGTGCGCGCCAAAGCGCTTGCTCTGGTCTTCGGCGCGGTGCAGCAGCGGGCCTTCGCACAATCCGGTGATCGTGCCTGGAAACCCCTTCAGCATGTCCAGCCCTGGTGCGTCGCCACAGGACAGCGAGCCGCCCACCAGCAATGTCTGCAGTCCCTCGGAGGCGGCGTAGGCGGCGGCGGCCAATCCCGCCGGACCGCCCCCGATTACCGCCAGGTCCATGACGGAATCTTCCTGTTCGCCGCGCTTCACCGACCGCAGAATGGCGCCCCCATACGGACGTTGCCGCAGGTACCCGATACGCCGCAGCATGAACGCGCGCAGAATGATTTCCGCCAGTGGCCGTTCCGTCAGGATCAGCGCTTCAAGCGCTGCGCGGCTCAGCCGCAGCAGGCGGCTTGGGGTGTTGGCCCGCACCGTGACCGCATTCGGCCGGTCGGTGAAGAGGTCCAGGCTGCCCGTGAATTCGCCGTCTCGGTGAATGAGCAAGCTGCGCATCGTGCCGCCAGCCTCTGCTTCCAGCACTTCCGCAAAGCCCTGCAGCAGGATGTAGAACGCGGCTTCGCGATCACCGCTATTCAGCAGAACACGGCCGGGCTCGGCCGACATTTCTTCGCCATAGGGCGCAGCGCGCTCGATCAGCGCGCGCGGCAGCATCGGGAACGCCTGCGCATGCAGCGCGGCAAGATCGGCTGGAGGGTTGGCCGGCGAGGCGCCGGCGGCAAGAACACGCATGGAACGCTTTCGGAACATCCGGGATGGTGGACGATATTCCATCAAGATAGCGCCGCGGCGCGGGGCGTGTCTTGCCCACTTGCGTCTTGCTTTGTATGAAAGCGCACCGGTCGCGTCCGCGGCAACGAGCTGCGCCATGCAGGCTGCCGGCAGCGAAGCGCTACTTCAAGCCCCGTGTTCCCTGCGCCACGCCCCCGGCGCCACTCCCACCACGCTGGTGAACACGCGCGTCATATGCGCTTGGTCGGCAAAGCCGCACAAAAGCGCGACGTCGGTGATGGACCGGCCCGGAGACCGCAGCAGTTCCTGAGCCTTTAGCACCCGCTGCTCCAGCAGCCAACGATGCGGAGTCGTGCCGACCGTCTGGCGGAACGCCTTGATGAAGTAGCTGCGCGACAGATTGCAGGCCTCGGCGATGTCCGCAATGGAAGCGTCCTCGCGCAGCGAGGCCAGCAGCATGTCCTTGGCGCGCGCTTCCAGTTTGCGGGACAGCACACGGGCCCCGCCCGAGTCTGCCCAGCCGCTGGTCGCCCCGGCCCCGTATTGCGTCAGCAGGTGCGTGCCGAGGGCCAGACTCAAATGTTCAATGAAGAGTCCACTCGTCTGCGAGGGATCGGCCACCACGCCCGCCAGCACCTGCGACAGATGGCCCAGCACCGGATCCGGCTGCCCATTGCGCGGCAGCAGGCTGCTGACACGCGGGCCGCCCTTCTCGTCGTTGATGCGTTCGATGAACGCGCGGGACATTTCGACCAGCAGGAAATCGAACCCGCCTTGCAGGTCGGCCCGGTAATCATCGGTGAAGTCGCGGATGTAGATCGAGCCGGCATCAAAATCGTGCGTCGACGCGTGATTGCCCTGCAAGATGCGGCGGCGGTGGCCGCCACGCAGCGCCATGCCCACGAGAAAGCCACGATCGGACGCAGGCGTTTCCACGCTGCCGAACTGAGCGGTCTCGGTGCGCTTGCGGTAGAACGTCAATCCGCCCCCGTGGAACTCCTGGTTCACAGCCAGCTTGCTGGCCGAGCAGCCCAGCGTGTCGGTGGACCGCGCAGGCATGGGTTCGGGTATCAGGAGCTGGGAGGCGGGCATTGAAGCTGTCCAAATCGGGGCAAACGCATTTCGGGCTCGAAGATAGCAGGCGATGCTGCTTTGCAACAAGCAACATTTCGCAAGCGCGGCCATTGCGAGCGCAACCCGCCCCCAGGGCTATCCGGCCCCTCAGCGTGTCACGACGCTGTCAACAAACGCAGCCAGCTCCCGGTTGAATCTGTCCGCCTCCTCCATGAACGGCGCGTGCCCGGATGCCGCATAGACCGTACTGCGCACGTGGGGGTTCAGTTCCCTTGCCCGCGCGATTGACGGCGCGGGCTGCACCAACGCGTCCTTCGCACCGTAGATCAGCAGCACGGGCTTGCGCGCCGAGCCAAGGCCGCGCGCCGCCGCGACCGTCATCGATTGCACCGCGGCCTGCATGTCGAAGGACGCCACGGCGGCATTGGCCAGGAGTCGTTGGAACGTGACGCCATCGGGCGGTTGCGCAAAGCACAGACCGATGAATTCACGCTCCGCGTCCAGGTGGGTTTTCAGATCGGGCGACACCATGTCTCGGTAAAGCGCTGGATGCGGCGCGATCTGCTTGGGGTCCAGCTCGATCACGCCGCCTACATAGACGGCGCCTGCAATCTGCGCATCGCCATATGCGGCAAGGTAGTTGGTTGTCACGGCGGCGCCCAGGGACCATCCGACGACCACGGGATGGCGCACGCCGGTCGCTTTGATCACTGCAGCCAGATCGTCCGCCCAGCGCCGGCCGTCCGTATACGCCGCCGCATCCACCGGCTTGCCCGACTGGCCGTGGCCCCGCAGGTCGTAGGCGATCAGCCGATAGCCTTGCAGCGCCGGACTGGAAAGCTGAGCCTCCCAATTAAGGTGGCTGCCTAGCAGCCCGTGCACGAAGACGACCGGCGGGCCATCGGACTTGCCGACCTCCTGGACGGCGAGTGTCACGCCATCGGGCGACGTGACGGTGTATTGCCGGGACTGCGCGTGCGCGGCCGCCGAGGCCGCGACGAACAAGACGGCTGCCGCCACATGGCGAAAGAAGGTTCTGCATTGCATACTGATGCATCCGAAAGATTGAAGGAGCGCCAGTTTCAACCCTCACACCTATGTCAAGGTCAAGCGCCCATCTGCTAATCTTTCCCGCATGAAAACGCCCGTGCCTCCAACACCCATGTCGATCGGCGAGCTCGCCCGCAAAACGGGCGCTAGCCTGCGTTCGCTGCGGCACTACGACGACCACGGTCTCTTGGCATCGGCCCGGGCGGACAATGGATACCGCACCTTTCCCGCCGCCGCCGTCACACAGGTCAGGCAGATCCAGCGCCTGATCGCTTCCGGCTTCACGCTGGCGGAAATCCGCGGGTTTCCTGACTGCATGCGGCTGATCGAAGGCGCGGCGGCCTGTCCGGAGACGTCCGAGGTGCAGCGCCGGCGGTTGGCATCCGTCGAGCGCCAGATCGCCGACCTCGAGCGCCGCCGCGCCCGGCTGCGCGAGATGCTTGAAGATACCGGCACCCCTTCCCCGCGATGATGCGCGGCGAAGTCCCCCACCCGTAGCGCACGCTTTCATACCGGGATTCCATGGCTACCTTGACGCCCCGCTCCCCCGCCAAGCATGCGCCCAACTGGTTGCGCTGGCTGCCCGGCCTGGCGCTGTTGAAGTCCTATCAGGCCGCATGGCTACCCAAGGACATCGCCGCCGGCCTTGTCCTGACCACCATGCTCGTGCCGGTCGGAATCGCCTATGCCGAAGCCTCGGGGGTTCCGGGCGTCTACGGGCTATATGCCACCATCATTCCCATGCTGGCCTACGCGCTGTTCGGCCCGAGCCGCATCCTGGTGCTGGGCCCGGATTCTGCCTTGGCCGCGCCCATTCTGGCGGTCGTGCTCAGCGTGTCCAACGGCGATCCCATGCGTGCCATCGCCGCGGCCAGCATGATGGCCGTCGTCTCGGGACTGTTCTGCATCGTGCTGGGCCTGATGCGGCTGGGCTTCATCACCGAGCTGCTGTCCAAGCCCATCCGCTATGGCTACATGAACGGCATCGCGCTGACCGTGCTGGTCAGCCAGTTGCCCAAGCTGTTCGACATCTCCATCGACGACGCCGGCCCCCTGCAGGAAATGCAGCAACTCGCGCTGGCCGTGGCCGATGGTCAGACCCATTGGCCAAGCTTCGCGGTCGGCGCCGCAAGCCTGGTAGTGATTCTGCTGCTCAAGCGCTTCGACCGCGTACCGGGCATCCTGATTGCCGTGATCCTCGCCACGCTGGCGGTCAAGCTGTTCGGCCTGGACGCCCAAGGCGTAAAAGTGCTGGGCGAGATTCCGCAAGGTTTGCCCACCCTTGCCTGGCCCTGGCTCAACAATGCCGATCTCGTCAAGATCGTGCTGGGCGGCTGCGCGGTGGCGCTGATTGCCTTCGCCGACACCAGCGTGCTGTCGCGGACCTATGCCGCGCGCACGCACACGCGCGTGGACCCGAACCAGGAGATGGTGGGACTGGGCGTGGCGAATCTGGCGGCGGGCTTTTTCCAGGGTTTTCCGATCAGCAGCAGCGCGTCGCGCACACCGGTGGCCGAAGCGGCCGGCTCGCGCACGCAGCTCACCGGCGTCGTTGGCGCACTGGCCGTGGGCGCGCTGCTGATTGCCGCGCCAAACCTGCTGCGCCACCTGCCCAACAGCGCGCTGGCCGCCGTCGTGATCGCCGCCGCCATCGGCCTTTTCGAATTCAAGGACTTGCGGCGCATCTACCGCATTCAGCAATGGGAATTCTGGCTTTCCATGCTGTGCTTTGCCGCGGTCGCGGTGTTTGGCGCGATTCCCGGCATCTGCCTGGCGGTGGTCATCGCCGTCATTGAATTCCTGTGGGACGGCTGGCGGCCGCATTTTGCGGTACTGGGACGCGTGCCCAACCTTCGCGGTTATCACGACCTGAAGCGGTACCCGAATGCCGCGCTGATCGACGGCCTGGTGCTGTTTCGTTGGGATGCGCCGCTGTTCTTCGCCAACGCCGAACTCTTTCAGCAGCGCTTGCTCGAAGCCGTGGAGGCATCGCCCTCGCCCGTGCGGCGCGTGGTCGTGGCAGCCGAACCCGTCACCAGCGTCGACGTCACCTCCGCCGACATGCTGCGCGAACTGTGCGAAACGCTATCGCGCGAAGGCATCGCGCTGCATTTCGCGGAGATGAAGGATCCCGTGCGGGACAAGCTCAAGCGGTTTGAGCTGTCGCGGTTGTTCAGCGACGACCATTTTCATCCGACCGTCGGCAGCGCGGTGGACGACTATTTTGGGCGTGAAGACCCTTCTCCAAGCAACACGGAGCGCCACTCATGACGCAAGATGCCGGGCGAAATGCGCTGAATAGCGCCTCGCCGCGCCCAGAAGGACCAAAGCATATGTTGAACCCCGTGCAAACCGGCAGACTCGAACAGCAGCTCGCATTCCTGCGCGAGATCGACCGGCTCAAGACGGTCGTGCGCCAGTCACCGTTGCTGGACAAGAGCCGCAAGGAAAACTCCGCCGAGCACTCCTGGCACCTCGCCATGTACGCGCTTGTTTTAAGCGAATACGCCAGCGGCGCCGTCGACACGACGCGCGTCATGCAGATGCTGTTGTTGCACGACATTGTCGAGATCGACGTCGGGGACGTCCCCATCCACGGCACGACCGGCCACGACATCCAGGCCGCAAAGGAGTCCAAAGCCGCGGCGCGGCTGTTCGGCCTGCTGCCCGCGCCGCAGGGCGAGGCCTTTCTCGCGCTCTGGCACGAGTTCGAGCGAGCCGAAACCGACGATGCCCGATTTGCCAAGGCGCTGGACCGCTTTCAGCCCTTGCTGATCAACGTCTTCACGGAAGGCGGGACGTGGACCGAGAGCGGCGTGTCGTTGGAACAGGTCTTTGCACGATACGGGCCCGCCATCCAGCGCGGCGCGCCGCAGCTGTGGTCGGTGTGCGAGGCATGGGTGACACGGCATTTTTCAGCGCATTAGTTCGGCTTCAGGTCAATGTCTCGAACGACTTGCCCCAGCCGCGTGTAGTCGGCTCGCGCCCGTTCCAACGCCTGTGCCGGTGTGTTGCCCACGATCACCCAACCCAGTTCCTTGAGCTTGCGCTGGACATCGGGTTCTTCAAGCGTGGTCGCCAAAGCCTTCTGCACCGTGTCGATGGCAGCTTGCGGCGTGCCTTTGGGCGCCGCAAGTCCGAACCATCCCGCGGGCACCAAACCCGTGATGCCCAATTCCTTGGCCGTGGGCACCTTGGGGTAGCCCTCGAACCGGTAGTCGCTGGTCACGAACAGCGCGGTCGTCTTGCCCGACGTGACATACGGGATCTGCGAGGCAGCGTTGTCCATCATCGAGTCCACGTGGCCGCCCAGGATGTCGTTGACTGCCGGCGCCGCGCCCTTATAGCCAATGATGCTGAGGTTGACGGCCGCCAGCCGCGCGAACGCCGCCTGCGTCAGATGGGCCTGCGTGCCCAGTCCTGCGTTGGCCGACGTCAGGCCGCCTGGCTTCTGCGCGCTAAGCGTCTTGAACGAAGCGTAATCCTGCGCCGGAAAGTCCTTGCCGACGACAAACACAAACGGCACTTCCACCGCGATGGAGATCTGCGCCAAGTCCTCGACCGGGTTGTAGCGCAGCTTGTAGATGTGAGGATTGACTGCGATGGTGCCGCTTGCGCTGAGCAGCAGCGTGTAGCCGTCGGGTGCGGCCCGCACGACATGCTCGGTCGCGATGGAGCCGCCCGCGCCCGGCTTGCTGTCCACGATGACTGGCTGCCCCAGTTTCTTGGACATGGCGTCGGCCAACAGGCGCGTCAAGGTGTCCGATGCCGAACCCGGCGCATACGGATAGACGATCGTGATGGGCTTGGCCGGATAGGCATCCGCCGCTTGGGCAGACGCCATTCCCAGCGACAACAGCAATGCGGCAATCGTGACGCTTGAGCGTTTCATGGTTTTCCCCCTGTTTATCGGGCTGTGTGAATGATCTTTTGTATGACGGGAATGGCAAGCGCCGCATACCAGCCAAGCTCGGAAAACATTGCTTCCCGATACCATCCGGCCTGATGCAGCAGGTTCAAGGAGGCGATGGTCTGACCGTCCCAACGCACGGGCACGTTGACCGCGCTTTCGCAATCCAGGGCAAAGATGCGCTCATGATCGGGAAACGCCGCCTTGCAGGCACTGCGATCCGCGCAAATCCGGGGCCGGCCCTGCTCCACGACCTGGGCATAGAAGTCGCTGTCCACGCGGATGGGCTTGGCGCCGTCGGTCGGGTAGGCATCGGGCTCACTCGAATAGAACCGGCGGCTCAGTCCTGCCTGCCGGTCAAGGACCAACACGGTGAACAGCCGGTAGCCAACGCGCGCCGACAGCGCCGCCGCCAGGGCGTCCAGGCCGCATTCCGGCTGCGGGTTCCGCATCAAGGCCGTTGCCACGCTGTCCAGCGCCAGCGCCTGGGAAGTCAAATCACTTGAACGCATCACCGCAGGAATCCCGTTGAATCTTGGAAAGGCATTTTGGGGCGTGCCCCCATATCCCGCCAATGAATAAAGCTGAGATATCCATTACCATTTCCGCATGGATACCGCCCCCACCGACCTTTCCTGGACCCGCCGGCTCAAGCTACGCCATCTGCAGGTCCTCGCCGCCCTGGAAAGCGCCGGCACCGTTACCGCGGCCGCCAAGGCCATGCACATGACGCAGCCGGCGCTGTCGCATTGGTTGAGCGATATGGAAGACCTGGTCGGCACACCGCTTTTTGTACGAGGTCGCACCCTTGAGTTGACCGAGGCCGGACGCGCGCTGTGGCGCTACGCCTGCCGCGTGCTGGGCGACACCGCCCGCACCGGCGAGGAGATCGAAGCGGTAAAGGGTGGCGTGGCGGGCCACCTGCATATCGGAACGATTCTTTCCGCGGCCCCTGTCCTGCTGCCGCGCGCCATCGCGGCGTTGCATCAGCGTGCGCCCAATGTTCAGATCGAACTGGTCGAAGGTCTGCTGGAACCGTTGATCGAGCGCGTCGAACGCCGCGAAGTCGATCTCATCATCGGCCCCCTCGACGTGCGCGCCAGCCGATCCGGGCTATGCACCGAATGGCTGATGACCGACTCGTTCAGCGTCGTCGCCCGGCGCGGCCATCCGCTTGCGCAATTGGCGGCGCCCAAATGGGAAGACACCGGCGGCTATCCCTGGGTCCTGCCTCCGCCCGGCACGCTGTCGCGCGCGCGGCTGGATCAGGCGGTCGCCGATGCCGGCATGCCGCCCCCCAAGCCGGCCGTGGAAACCAGTTCGCTGGTGGCATTGCTGTCGATGCTCCAGGATCGCGACTACATCGCCACGCTGGCCAGTTCGGTTGCGCACATGTATGAACAGCTCAACCTCATCCGCATACTGCGCATGCCGTCGCGCCTGGAATTCGGGCCCATCGGAATGTTGTGGGCAGCGGACTCGCCCAGCATCGTCCTGCCCGCCTTGCGGGAAACGCTCCGTGACGAAGCCCGAAGCCTCCTCTCCATCGCAGGCGCAAGCCCCGCTGCTACTTGACCGTCGCGTATTCCAGGGTCTTGGGCGTATTGGTCAGCACGCGCGGCGTGTCGCCCACGACGACCGTGTCGTCCAGCCGGAAGCCGCCGATACCGTAGGCGTAGATGCCCGGCTCGGCCGAATACACCTCATTGGGCAACAGCGGCCGCTGGCAAAACGCCATGTCTTCGGGGTACTCGTGATGGATGATGCCCACGGCGTGTCCGGTCCGATGCCGGATGAAATCAGCGAACCCGGCTTTCTCGATCTCGGCCTGCGCCGCCGCGTCGATCATGCAGACAGGATTACCCGTGCGTGCGGCAGCAATGGCGGCTTCGTTCGCCGCCCTTGCCGCCGACCACAACCGGACCTGCTCGGCCGAGGGCGTGCCGCAGAACCAGGTGCGCTCGTTCTCGATGGTCAGGCCATTGAGCCGGGGAATGACGATGTTGACCAGCACATCCCCTTCCTTGATGCGCGCGCCGCACGACGCGCCGTCGCCATGCGGCGAGGCAGAGGCCGGACCGCTCAGGGTCCAGCACCGGATCACCTCGAAATGCTCGCCCGGAAAGCGCTTGGCGGCTTCCTGCACAAACAGCGAGGCCATCGCGAAGTCCAGTTCCTGCACCAGGCGGCCCGGCTGGATGTTCTCGCGGTAGCGGTCTTGAATCCAATCCGAAATGGACGCCGCGGCCGCCATCACGGCCAGCTCCTCTTCGTGCTTCTGCCAGCGCAATGACCGGCACTCCGGCGTAGCCGGCCGCAACACGATCTCGGGCAGGATGCGGGCAACCTGCGCCAGCACCGGGCTGCCGCCTTCGACCGCAACCCGCGAGCGCGCCAGCCCCGCTCCCCTCAGCCTTGCGGCCACCAGCTCGGGTAGCTGTCCGATCAGCGGCAGCCGGTTCGTCACGCGCGGATGCTCGGCGTAGTAGCTGATGTCGGTGATCCACACCTTGCCCTGCTCCTGCGAAAACCGCATATGGTGCGTGGACAGCTCGTTCATGACGAGGAAAGGATCGCCGCTACGCGGCACCACCGCAAAGATCGGACGCTCCCACGGCAGCACGTCCGTGTGGAAGTTGGTCGCAAACTGGAAAAAGTCGGCCGATGTGAAGACGATGGCGTCGACGGCCAGTTCGTCCATCAGCGTGTTCATCTTGTCCAGCCGGTAGCGCCAGACAGCATTGGTGAGTTTGGGCATGGTGATTCCTTGTGAGTCGGGGTCAGTCGTTGCTCAGGCCAAGCTGGCGGAGCAACGGTCCCCAGGTGGCGCTGTCGCGCTGCGTCCATTGCGCAACCGTTTCCGGCGCGGAAGGCAGCGGCTCCAACTGCAATTCCTGCAGGCGCGCCTTGACCGCGGGGTCGTCGAAAAAGCGGCGGGTTTCGGCGTTGAGCCGATCAATGGCGTGGGCAGGCGTGCCCTTGGGCGCGACCAGCGCATACCAGCCGGGCAGCGGGAAGTCGGACATGCCAAGTTCGCCCAGCGTCGGCACATCCGGCACGCTCGCCGCACGCGTGGCGCCCACGACGGCCAGCGGGACAACCTTGCCGGCCTTGGCCTGCACCTCTCCGGTGTTCAGGACGTCAGCCATCAACTGCGTCTGGTTCGCCATGACGCTGGTCAGGCCGGCGGCCGCTCCGTTGTACGGCACGTGCGTCAGCGCCATGCCCATGCGCTTGGCCAGCATCTCCACGACCAGATGCGTGGAGTTGCCCTTGCCCGCCGAGGCAAAGTTCAACGCACCCGGATTGGCCTTGGCCTGCTGGACCAGTTCGTCCAGCGAGCGGATGCCCGTCTGCGTGCCGGCGACCAGCAGAAACGGTGTGTTGACCAGCAGGCTGATGCCATCAAAATCCCGCGCGGGCTGGTATGGCAGGTCCTTGTACATATGCGGGTTGAAGGCCAGATACGAGATCCCGCTGACCAGCACCGTGTATCCATCCGCCGGCTGCTTGGCGACGTAACTCGACGCCAGGATGCCATTGGCGCCGGGACGGTTCTCCACGACCACGGGCGTCTTCAATTGGCGCGACAGATAATCGGCCCACAATCGTCCGATGACATCCGTGCCGCCTCCCGCCGCCTGCGGCACCACCAGTTTGATCGGCCGCGCCGGATAATCCGCGGCAACTGCCGCCGTGCTTGCAAGCAACGCGCACGCAACCCCTGCCACCCGGCAGACGCGCGCCAAAAAACTTCCCTGCATGTTTGTATTTCCCCTTGATCCAACAAATGCGCCGTCGGGTGACGGCATGGCATAAAGCCAGTCGGATTATGGGGAGATTGGGCATTAGCGCCCAATGAATAAACCTGAGGGTTCCATAAGCGTAATTGCATGGCAGCTGCACGCGGAAGGCGTCCTTCGGATTGCGCGGGCGCCTTCCGCCATGGAGTCCGACCGTGCGGCCGGGGCGCCTGCCTAGGGCCTGCCCGCCGCTGTGATCACGATCTCCACGCGCCGGTTCTTGGCCCGGCCTTCCGGGGTCGAGTTGCTGGCGACCGGCCGCGCCTCGCCGAACCCTTCAGCGGAAATCGTATTTGGCGATACGCCCTTGGCGATCAGATAACGCGCCACGTTGTCCGCTCGCGCGGATGACAGTTCGAGATTGGAGGGAAACTGCCGCTTCAATGCCGGCCCGATGGGTTCGTTGTCGGTGAACCCTTCTACGACGACCTGCTTGCCCTGCAGATTGGAAAGTGTGGGCACGATCTTGGCCAGCGTATGTTCGCCTTTGGAACTGAGACTCCACCCGCCTTCGGGAAACAGAATCTCGTTCACCATGGTGACCTTCAGTTCGTTCTGCAACTGCGTAATCTGCACTTGGTCGCCGCTCAGTTCGGCCGAGAGCTGTTTGTTGAGCGCGGAATATTCCGCTGCCAGCTGCGCCTCTTTGTCGTAGGTCTGCTTGGTCACGCAACCCGAAACCGCCAATACTACGCACAGCGCCAAGATGGTTTTGTGTAGTGTCATTGCGATTCTCCGTCAGGTTTGTAAGCCAAATAAAAAGAGGCCTCGCCTCTCGTTGGCTTAGGTAATATCCGAAGGCACATCACTCCGATTTCTGCCAGGCAGGAAGCGCGCTAGCAGATTCTCGCAACTACACGCGAAGAATAAGCACAAGTGAATGACGCCACCACTCATATGACGCCAACGCCGGGGCCGCAGGGCACGGATGCCGGGGAGTGTGTGCCGGCGGCGGAATCAGACACTGGCGCGGACTGCGAGTATCTGGCCACCGTCATCTCGCACATCCGCATTCAGATGCAGGCTGGCGCCGTCTCCATCGACAGCACGGCCAAGGCGATGGGCACTAGCGTGCGCACCCTGCAACGCGTACTGCGTCGCGAAGGCGGCGTCAGCTTTCGTGAGCTATCCAATATCGCGCGTCTGCGTCGCGCTGAAGACCTGCTACGGGGCAGCGCGGTTTCCATCACGCAGATCGCCATGGATTCTGGTTATTCCACACCGGCTAATTTTTCCCGGGCATTCAGGAAAGCAAGTGGCGTCGCGCCGCACACGTACCGGCAGGAGGCGCAGGCGGCGCGTGTCAGCCCGTGACGCTAGCATCCCGCCAGCGCCTGCCGGCTGATGTCCAGCACCCACTGAACGAAAGCCTTCACCGCCGCTGTCGCCCGCACCTGCGGATAGACAATCGAAATCTGCACCGGCTCGCACCACGCATCCGCCAATACCTCGCGCAAGCGGCCGCTGTGCAGATACGGAGACGCCGCCAGCGCCGACAGTTGAATCAGGCCCAGCCCCTCCAGGCCGCAATGCAGATAGGCCTCGGTCTCGTTGACCGAATAGCGGCTTGGCAAGGCCATTGGCACATTTTCACCGTCAACACGGAACCGCCAATCCAGCGGCCGGCCGGTGGCGTTGGACAGATAGTTGACTACCCGATGCGCGTGCAACGCTTCTACCGATTTCGGCTCGCCGAAGCGGCCCAGGTATTGGGGCGATGCGCAGGTCACCCATGCAAGGTGGCCAAGGCTGCGCGCCACCAGCGTCGAATCCGTCAGCTCGCCGCTGCGAATGGCGCAGTCGAGGACGAAATCCGTTCTCTGCGGCGTTGAACCCAATATCCGAAACTCTTATATCTGAAAGGACCGTAAACCTATAGTTCTTTAGAACCCGTTGACATAAAGAGGGGCATTGCCGATGATGCGGAAGGCCGCAAGCGCTGGGCCGCCATAAGCACAACACCGCGCTCGCCCTGCGGGACGCGGCAACCAGAGAGGCAAGCCATGGAGACAACCCCACGCAACCCCGCACGGCGCCGCCTGCTGGCTGGCAGCGCCAGCGCCCTGGCCGCGGCCGGTCTGAGCGCCAGCGGCATCGCGCGCGCCAGCGATGCGCCCGCCAAGCCCGCCGCCGCGCCTGCAACTGCGCCCGCAGCCAAGCCCGCGGCCGCATCCACGGCCAAGCCCCTGCCGGCGTACGCGGCCTGGAAGGACGCCGACAGCGTCATCGTGCACAGCGCCAACACCATCGAGACGCGCCGCAGCGCTTTTGGCGACGGCATCATCACGCCGTCGCGCCAGCTCTATGTCCGCAACAACCTGCCGCCGCCGGACGCGGCCATCCTGAACGACCGGGACGGCTGGAAGGTCGAGATCCAGGGCGTCAAGCAACCGCGCACGCTGACCGTGGGTGACCTGAAGACACTGGGCGTGGAATCGATCGCCACGGTGCTGCAGTGCTCCGGCAACGGCCGCGGCTTCTTTCCGCACAAGCCCAGCGGCACGCCGTGGGAAGTGGGCGCGGCAGGCTGCGTGATGTGGACGGGGGTGCCGGTGCGCACGCTCGTGGAATACCTGGGCGGCCTTGATGGCACGCCCGCCTTCATGACCGGCACCGGCGGCGAGGTGCTGCCCGAAGGCCTGGATCCGAAATCGCTGCTGGTCGAACGCTCGGTGCCGCGCGAGGCCATGCAGGACGCCATGCTGGCCTGGGAGATGAACGGCGAGCCGTTGTCACTCGCCCACGGCGGCCCGTTGCGGCTGATCGTGCCGGGCTATACCGGCGTGAACAACGTCAAGTACATCAAGCGGCTGGCGTTCACCGCCGAGCAAAGCCCCGCAAAGATCCAGCAGACCGGCTACCGCCTGACGCCGATGGACGCCAAGCCCAGCCCTGGTCAGCCGTCGGTCTGGGCCATGGAGCCCAAATCGTGGATCAACGCGCCGGGCGCAAACGGCCAGCCCGTGAAGGCTGGACGCGTCGTGGTGCGCGGTGTGGCGTTTGGGGGCATGCACGCGGTCAAGCGTGTGGATGTGTCGATTGACGGGGGCAAAACCTGGAAAGCGGCCGCGCTAATCGGACCGGATCTCGGCAAGTACGCGTGGCGCCAGTTCGCGCTGCCGGTGGAACTGACAGTGGGCCAGCACATGCTGGTCAGCCGCGTCGAAGACACGCAGGGCAACGTGCAGGTGGAGAATCGTTTCGAGAACGCGCCGGGCTACATCAACAGCAGTTGGCGCGACCACGGTCTGGCCATCAATGTGTCTTGAGGATGGCGGAATCGATGCAAAACCGTGAAGCAAAGCAGCAAATTGCATCCCGCCGCCCCGTCGGGTGGCGGGTCCGCACCGCGTTCGCCGCGGGCGCTTGCCTGCTTGCGGGCGCTGCAGCATGGGCGGCGGAACCGCCCAATGCCGAGGCGGGCCGCGCCTTGTTCCTGAAGTCGACAACCCCGGCCTGTGCCGTCTGCCACACGCTGGCCGATGCCGGCGCGGCCGGGACCATCGGACCGAACCTGGATGAACTGAAACCCGACGCCAACCGCGTCACGCAGGCCGTGCGCAACGGGATCGGCGTCATGCCGGCGTTCGAGGCCTTGAGCGATGCGGACGTGCAGGCGTTGGCGCAGTATGTGTCGGGCGCGACCGGGGCACAGTAGCCGGTGCGCGTGTCAGATCACCTGACCCACATCGATACGATTGCCGTCCGGGTCCTCGAACACGAACGCCCGCAGGCCGTAATCCTTGTCCTGCAGGCTTTTCACGATCCGTAAGCCGTACTGCTGGCACACGGCAAACAGCGCGTCGACGTCATCGACCATCAGGTGAGCCACATTGAATTTGGCGGCTTGATGGCCGGGCTGCAAGGTCAGATGCAGCTCGCCTTGATCGCGCTTCAAGATCATGAAGCCGACGGGACTGCCGTTCTCGAAGGTTTTGCTAAAGCCCAGGACGCCGGTGTAGAAATCGTGGGCACGACGCATGTCCTTGACGGGCAGCATGGCTGCAATCCGGCCGAAGCGGACATCGTGGTTGACGTTTTTGGTCATGTTGGAGACTCAGGTTGCGAAGCCGCACTCACCTCCAGACGGTGCTGGTCAACATTCACGCGCTTCATTGTTTGGAACAGCAGGACGGTGCCCACGACGTGCAATCTATCCGTATCACGCGGCCTGCGCAACCGCGGCGCCTGCGCAGCAAGGGACGCCGCCGCTGCCATGGTAGGCTCTTTGACTGCCAGACTCTGCCGACCAGATAGGCTGGCCGCCCTCTTCCGACGAAGCGATCCCTCATGATGCTCCGACCGTTCACTCTGCTGCTTGCCGCCCTGGCGTTATCGCCCGCCCTCCAAGCTGAACCCGCTGTGAAAGGGTCCGCCTGGACGCCACCTGGACCCACTGCATGCCGCGTTTCGGGCTGGACGACCAATGACAAGCCCGCGATCCTGGTGCGCGCGTCACCCTCCGCCAGCGCCAAGCAGGTCGGCGCGCTGCCCACCACGCGCGGCGACAGTCCCGATCCCGAGGTCGACCTCTACAGCGTCACCTTCGACGTGACCGAGGCGCGTGACGGCTGGCTGAAGATCAGGAACGCCAGCGACGCCATGAGCGGCAGCGACCGCAGCCCGCCGCGGCCCGTCTATCAAGGCGAAGGCTGGATCGCCGCCGGGGACGCCCAGGTCGGCATTCAATCGGCGCGGGGATACGCCCGCCCGGACGCCGGCAGCGAACGTTTGCTGGACCTGGGCAGCGACTGGTTGACCGAACGTGCCACCTTGCGCGGCATCGTGGCGTGCGATAGCGAATGGCTGCTGCTGGATTACGAGATGCGCCACAGCGCCACATGGGAACTGCTGGCTGAGAAGGACCGCACGCGCGGACGCGCGTGGTTTCGCGGCGTGTGCGCATCGTCCGAGACGACCTGCGATATGCGATCGGTCGACCAGTAACGCGTGCTACCGCCGCTCCAGCGGCCACACCTCCACGACGCCATGCGCCACCGCACATGGCGTGCGGGACACTTTCTCGATGGCCTCGGCCAAATCAGCTGCCTCGATGACGGCAAAGCCCGCGAGCGGCAGCGGCGCGTTCAGGTACGGCCCCTGCACCGTTTCGACGCCCGCCGCGTCCGGATTGCGCACTTGCACCGGCGTCCCCGCCACGCCCATCAGCACGCCCGCGTTCTGCAGGGCGGCATCGTGCGCATGGGCGGCATCGCGAACGGCTTTATCCGTGCTGTCATAGCCCTGCTGATCGCCATAACCGATCGTGATGAACATGGGCATGGTCTTCTCCTGTGACGTGTACGGCGCGCTGCGCCCGTCCCGAAGGTTTTAACACTGCGCCAATGCGTGCATGTCCGCCCCCCGGGTCAGATTCAGCCTTGACACGCTACCGACCAACTAGTAGATTGGCCAATCGCTTAGCCCAGCCAGACGCCCATGCTCCCTTCCTCAATCGCCCCGACAAGCGCGGTCAGAACCGACGATGCCGGGGACGCGTACCGCACCGAACGCGTGGGCGCTCAACTGCGCGCAGATCGCGTCGCACGCACGCCGCCGACACCGTTCCATCGCATCTACGCCACACGCGCGCCGGCCCTGCCGACCAGTGCCGCGCAACGCCCCCGGGCTCCCGCGGATCACAACCTGGCGCCGTCTGCGGACCTGCTGCATGACGATTACACGGCGCACTGCCTGAAGCTTGCCGTGCAGGCGTTTCACGCGCAGTTGGCAAGGCTGGACGCGCGGACGGCAGCGGCAAGTCAAGCCGTGAAAGACGAACAGACGCGGCTTGAGGCGCGCGCCGAGGCGGAGCATGATCTGGGCACGATCGACGCGTTGCTGCCGCTGCAGGCGTATCGGCATGCCGTCGGCATCCCGACCGTGCTCGCGCCCGCGCTGCCGGCCCTGACAGGCACGCCGCCGCCGATGGTCGCGCCGGTTACCGCGGCCGCCAAGGCACGAAGCGCAGCGGAACACGCCGGCGTCGCCGACTACACGCCCCGCAAGCCGCGCAAGCCCATCCCTGACGATCTGTCGCAATAGCCGCCATGCCCGAACTCCCCCACACCTCCCGCATCGAAGGCAACGCCATCCGCTGGGGCAAGCTCGGCAACGGTCCCGCGCTGGTCGCCATCCACGGCACACCGTTTTCATCGCAGGTGTGGCGCAGGATCATTCCGCTGCTCGCGGACCGCAGAACCGTCTATTACTTTGATTTGGCGGGCTACGGTGCGTCCGAGATGCGGGACGGCCAGGATGTGTCGCTGGGCGTGCAGAACCGGCTATTGGCGGCGCTGTTCAAGGAATGGGATCTGGACCGCCCCGATGTACTGGCGCACGATTTTGGCGGTGCGACGGCGCTGCGCGCTTATTACCTGAACGGGCTGCGCTACGCGTCGCTGACCATCTTCGATGCGGTGGCGCTGGCGCCATGGGGATCCCCCTTCGTGCAGCATGTCCGTCAGCACGAGGCCGCGTTTTCCGGCATGCCGGATTACATGCACCGCGCGCTGTTGAAGGCCTATCTGCAGACCGCGGCACACAACCCGCTGTCGGATGAAGCGCTGGACGTGTACAGCCGCCCATGGCTGGGCCCCGTCGGCCAGCCGGCGTTCTACCGGCAGATCGCGCAAATGCATCAGAAGTACACGGACGAGGTGCAGGGCTTGTACGGTCGCATGGATTGCCCGGTGCAAGTGCTGTGGGGCGAACAGGACGCGTGGATCCCGCACGAGCGCGGCGAGACGCTGGCAGCATTGATTTCGGACCGGCCGCTGATATCCGTGCCGAATGCCGGCCATCTTGTGCAGGAAGACCGGCCCGAAGCCATTGTGGCCGCCGTGTTCAGGCAGCTTGGAGCAGCGATTTAGTGTAAGGATGGCTCGGGCTATCCCAAACCTGCTTTCGCGCGCCCGCTTCCACGATTCTGCCTTCACGCATGACCAGGATTCGATCCGCGATGTAGCGGATTACCGCCAAGTCATGCGAGATGAACAGATAGGACAGCCCAAAAGCTTCTTTCAGTTCCGCCAGCAGATTCAGAATCTGCGATTGGATGGACACATCCAGCGCTGACACGGGTTCGTCCAGAATCAGGAACGATGGTCGCAGGATCAAGGCGCGCGCGATGCCGATGCGCTGACGCTGTCCACCCGAGAATTCGTGCGGGTGGCGATGGCTGGCGGACGCGGGCAGGCCAACACGATCAAGCGTCTCGAAGATGCGTGCGGCGCGTTCTGCCTTGCGCGACACGCCGTGCAGCGATAGCACCGCATCCAGGATGTCGAAGACAGTCCGCCGTGGGTTAAGCGAGCCGTAGGGATCCTGAAACACCATCTGCATCCGGCTGCGCCACGGCTTGACCTGCCTTTCCGACATCGCGGTAAGGTCCGCACCATCAAACACGATGCGGCCGGCCGACTGTGGAATCAGCCGCAGCAACGTGCGCGACAACGTTGACTTGCCGCACCCCGACTCTCCCACCAGCCCTATCGTCTCGCCCCGGCTCAGCTCGAATGACACGTCTTCGACCGCATGGAACATGCTGCCATCGCGTTTGCGGTATGACGTGCGCAGGGCCTCGACCTTCAACAAGGGCGCGGGTGCAACGTCACGATGCCCGCCACATGCGGACAGCGCAGGCGTGACCAACGTGATAGCGCGCGCACCGGTGTCCGCGTCGACGCCGTGGCGGATCTCCGGCAGCCGCGTTTGACGGTAGTGCACGTCCTTGCCCGCGTGCAGCGATGCGCCAACCAGCCCTGCCGTGTAGGGATGCTTGGGCAGCTCGAATATCGTGCCGGCGCGCCCCTCTTCCACCTTTTCGCCATCAAGCATCACCAACACCCGGTCTGCCCATCGGGACACCAGGCCCAGATCGTGCGTGATGAGAATCAGCGCCATCGACAGATCGCGACGCAGCGTGTCCAGCAACTCCAGAATGTGCGCCTGCACGGTCACGTCCAGCGCGGTGGTGGGTTCGTCGGCGATGAGCAGTTTGGGCGAGCAGGCAACCGCCATGGCGATCATGACGCGCTGGCGCTGCCCGCCGGACAGGTTGTGCGGATAATCGTCGTGCCGCCGGCCGGGTTCCGGAATTCTTACCAAATCCAGCAGCTCGATGGCGCGGGCACGCGCCGCCGCCGCGGACAGCCCGTGATGGCGGCGCAGGGTCTCGCCGACCTGTGCGCCTACGGTGTGCACCGGATTCAACGAGGTCATCGGCTCTTGGAAAATCATCGACAGGTCGCGCCCACGGATCGTGCGTAGCGACGCTTCGGGCAGGCCGACAAGGTTGCGCCCTTGCAGCAGGATATCTCCGCTTACTGAAGCCTGCGGGGCAAGCAACCCCGACAGCGCTAGAGCGGTCGAGGACTTCCCGCAGCCGGATTCGCCGACGATCGCCAGCGTTTCTCCCTGCGCGACCGAAAAGGACAGTTGCTTGACGGCGTGATGGCTGCCGCGGCGACCGCGGAAATGAACATCAAGCCCGCGCACTTCCAGCAGTGCGGCGGCGTCGCGGGGCGTGGCAGTTCGAAGTGTGGAAATCATGCGCGTGCCGCCAGTCTGGGATTGAATGCGTCGTTGATCGCGTCGCCCACCAGATTCAGCGCCAGCACCGTCAGCACGATGGCCACGCCTGGCACTGCGGACAGATACCACGCGGTGCGCAGCATTTCGCGCCCCTCCCCGATCATGCTGCCCCACGACACGGCGTTGGGATCGCCCAGCCCCAGGAACGACAGCGCCGATTCCATGAGGATTGCGGTGGCCACGAGCACGGACGTCGTCACGATGACCGGCGGCAAGGCATTGGGCAGGATCTCGCGGAAGATGACCCAGGCGTTGCCGAACCCCTGGCTGCGCGCCGCCAGTACGAATTCGGATTCGCGCAGCGAGCGGAACTCGGCGCGCACCAGCCGCGCGGTCACGGGCCAGCATGCCGATCCAATCGCTAGCAGGATGAGACAGACAGACGGCTGGCCTATCGTCACGATGACGATGACGAACAGGAACGTCGGCACGGTCTGCACCAACTCTGTAAAGCGAACCAAAACGTCGTCGACCCACCCGCCGTAATAGCCCGAACTCGCGCCGACCAGAATACCGATCGTCAGGCTGATGACGGCCGCCACGGCGCCAACCGACAGCGAGACGCGTGCGCCATGTGCCAGACCCGCAGCAACGTCACGCCCCAGCGAATCCGTTCCAAGCAGAAAGGCGGCGTCCTGGCCGGGCCACACCAGGGCCGGCCCGACCATGTCCTGCGGATCACCGGGAAACAGCACCGGCGCGAAAACTGCGACCAGCACCGCGGAAAGCAGGATAGCGAGGCCGGCCAATGCTGCGGGATCGCGCAGAAATCCCCCCCAGGCGGCGCGCCATCTGCCCGGATCACGGGCGGATGCGGAGAGGTGGGTATTCTGGCGCAGAGGGCCAGTGCGAGATTGTGCGATCGCGTCGTTCATCGTGTCGTTTCGAGAAAATGCAGGCTAATGGCCCGCGTCAGCGAACCTGGATTCGCGGGTCCAGCGCGGCCTGCAGCAAGTCCACCACCATGTTGACCACGATCACCAGCAAGGAGGAGCAGAACAGGATGCCCAACAGCACCGGATAGTCGCGCGCAAGAATCGATTCCAGCACCAGACTGCCCAGGCCTGGCCAATTGAATACGGTCTCGATCACCGTCGCGCCGCCCAGCAACGCGCCGAAGTGCATGCCGATCAGCGTCGTGACCGGAATCAATGCATTGCGCAGCACATGGCGCACCGTGATGACCGCCGGCGACAAGCCTTTGGATCTGGCCGTACGCACGAAATCCTGCTTGCTGACTTCCAGCATCGCTGCGCGGGTCAGCCGCGAAAACACCGCTAGATACAGACCCGCCGTCGTCAGCATCGGCAGCAGCAGATGCCGCGCCTTGTCGGCCACCGCGTCCCAACCCGTCAGCCCCGCACCGATGGTGTGGCTGCCACTGGTCGGCAGCCAACCCAGCGTGACCGCGAAAAGCACGATCGCCATCAAGCCCAGCCAGAACGTCGGCGTGGAGTACAACAGCAGGACCAGCACGGAGATCAGCTTGTCCTGCCAGCGCCCGGCATACAGGGACATCAGCACGCCCAGCACAACGCCGGTTAGCGTAGCCAGCAACAGCGCCGCCCCCATCAGCAGCAAGGTATTACCGAGGCGATCAAGAATGAGTGTGGTGACGGGCAGGTTGTGGCGGGCCGACATGCCCAGATCGAAATGAGCAAGGTGCGACAGATAGTTGCTCAACCGCTCACCCATCGACAGGTGCAGGCCGAAGTGGTGTTGCAGTTGCGCCAAGCTCTCGGCCGTGGCCCCGCCGGATTCCGCCGCCACGACGTCCGCGGCGTTGCCCGGCACCCATTCCAGCAACAGGAAGTTAAGAACGATGATGCCCAGCACGGTCGGAATGGCCTGGAGGGCATTCCTGCGAAACACGGCCAGCAGTCTGGACAGCTGGGCGCCGTTGAAGTTGCTCATAGCGATGCACAGGTTCGCAGCCGCCTGCCGCAAACGTGTCTGTTAAATCCGAATAATCGTCAAGCTCGGCATTGTCGCGATCGGCTTGCGACGCTGGCAACGAAGAATATCGAATTAGCAAACGCGGCGGCCGAGTATCGGGATAAGTAAATAAGACGCCAATCGTTGTTGTGCGTGGCAAAGCGGTTCAACATTTCGCCCTCTCAATTCTTTAAATATCGAGCGCCGGCGCAAGCGCGGCATTCGTAAAAAAGGGCAGATATGCAGTCGAAGACAATGCGCCGGTTGGCGATGATGCTGGCGTGGATTCCCGCCGCGGCAAGCGTGGCGGCGCACGCGCAAAACGCACAGCAGCCGCAGCCTGGAGGCACGCTCACATTCCTGATGGCGCAGGAACCCACCGCGCTGGTGTCGCTGGTCAATCCGAAGGTCGAAAACCGCAACGTCAGTGCAAAGGTCACAGAAGGTCTGCTGCGCTATGACCTGCAGTTCAAACCGCAACCGCTCCTGGCCACCGAATGGAACATCACCGAGGACGGCCTGCGTTACACGTTCAAACTGCGCACCGGCGTCAAGTTTCACAACGGAACGGACTTCACCTCGGCCGACGTCAAGTACTCGATCCTGAAGCAGCGCGAGATCGGCCCGCGCGGCCGAATCACGTTCGCCAACGTCCAGGATGTTGAAACCCCCGACCCGCACACGGCGATCATCGTGCTGAGCAAGCCTGCGCCCTATTTGCTGAAGGCGCTGTCGTCCGCGGAGACTCCCATCGTCTCGCAGCAGCGTTATGGCGACGCGGATCCGCTGGTGCACGACAACAACAACCACCCGATCGGCACAGGTCCGTTCAAGTTCAAGGAATGGTCCAAAGGCAGCTATGTCGTGCTGGAAAAGAACCCCGATTACTGGCGCAAAGGGCATCCCTACCTCGACCGCGTGATCTATCGCTTCATCAAAAACACGGCATCGATATCGGCGGCCATCGAAACCGGCGAAGCCAACGCGGCGTTGAACGTGGCCGTGTCTGACCTGGATCGCCTGTCGGGCAACCCCAAGCTTGCCATCGACGACACCTACGACGAGTTCCTGAGCAACGTGTTGTTTCTGGAGTTCAACCTGGACAATCCGATCCTGGCAAATCCGAAGGTGCGTCACGCGCTGGCGCATGCCATCGACCGGAATTTCATTGCCAACACCGTCTACTACAAGCGCGCCCGCGTCGTGAATTCGCCGATTCCGTCCATTCTTGCCCAGTATTACGACGACAGCGCCTTCAACTATCCCGTTGACCTTGTGCGCGCCAACACCCTGCTCGACGAAGCCGGCTATCCGCGCAAGGGGAGTGATGGCCGCTTCTCACTGCGCCTGGCGTTCATGCCGTCAGCCGACTTCAAGCGCACGTCCGAGTACATCCGCGCGGCGTTGAACCGCGTGGGCGTAAAGGTGGAGATTGTCGATGGCGACCTGCCCACGTTCATCAACCGGCTCTACAAGGAACGCAGTTTCGATTTGAGTGTGAATGGTTTGGGACGCCTGTTTGATCCCACGGTGGGCGTGCAGCGCTTTTACTGGTCCGACGGCATCAAGAATCCCTTGCCCTTCGTCAACGCGGCGCATTACAACAATCCGCGTGTGGACGACCTATTCCGCGCCGCCGCCGTCGAAACCGACGATACGCGCCGCGCCGCGACCTTCAAGGAGATCCAGGGCATCGTCGGCAAGGACCTTCCCACGCTTCCGCTGGTGACCGTGCCGTCAACCCTGCAGGTCTATCAGAAGCGTGTCCACAACCTGAACAACAGCGTGGACCTGACCGCCGGAGACTTTTCCGACACGTGGCTGGAACATTGAGAGGAGCCGAACCGTGAGCCCACAGCAACTCCCCTCTTTCGCCTACTTGGAAGCGCTGGCGTTCGCGCCTGCGCGTGAGCAGGCGCGGGCCCTCGCAACGGGCGAAGTCACCGCCATCGAACTGCTGGACCATGTGCTTGCGCGCATCGACCGGTACAACCCGCAACTGAACGCGGTCATCGCACGCGACGATGAAGGAGCTCGCCAGGCCGCACGCGCGGCCGACGCCGCCCTGGCTCGCGGCGAGCGCAAGCCGTTGCTGGGCGTGCCGATCACAGTGAAGGAAAACTTCCACGTCGCGGGCCTCGCGACGTGCGTGGGCAATCCCGACTACGCGCACAACGTCGATACCGACGACGCGCCGGCCGTCAGCGCGCTGCGCGAAGCCGGCGCCGTGCTGATCGGCAAGACGAACGTTCCGCTCTCGCTTGCCGATCTGCAGACCTACAACGCGGTCTATGGCGTCACACGCAACCCCTGGAATCTGCACCGCTCGCCAGGCGGCTCTTCAGGCGGGTCCGCCGCTGCCATCGCGGCCGGATTCGGCGCATTGGAGCTAGGCACTGACATTGGCGGGTCAATTCGCGTGCCAGCGCATTTCACGGGCGTCTTCGGCCACAAGCCGACATTCGGCTTGGTCTACAACGGCGGCACCGGCGCGCCCTCCGGCAGGCAGACGTTGCGCGATTTGACCGTGGCCGGGCCGCTGGCGCGCAGCGCCGAGGACCTTGAACTGGCGTTGCAACTGCTGCTTAACCGGGATCCCCTGGCAAGCAAGGCATGGCGGGCGACGTTGCCTGCCGCGCGGCACGACGACCTGCGCAAGTTCCGGGTGCTGCTGTTGACAGCCTGGCCCGGGCAGCGTCAGTCCCGGTCCGAACGACTGGTCGAAACGCGGCTGCGACAGGGACTGGAAGCCGCGGGCGTGACCGTGACGCTTCCTGAAGAGGCCGCTGGGTTGCTGCCCGATCTGAATGCCGCGCATCTCGTGTATCGCAGCCTGCTGGGCGCGTCGTTGCCACGGCCAACGGGTGCGGCAGCACAGCCGGCTGACACGGAAAGCGAAGAGACTGCCGTGACCGCATGGAAGCGCGGCCCGTATCTCTCACACGCGGAGTGGCTGCACAAGCACGAGCAACGGCTGAGATTGCGCCAGCAATGGGAGGCATTCTTCGAGCACTTCGATGTGGTGCTAAGTCCGGTGCTGTCGGCCACGGCCTTTGCGCACGACCATTCGGAACCCAAGGATGCGCGCAGTTTTCCGGTCGCGTTTGACGAGGGTGTGACGCAGCTTCGCTTCGCGGATCTGTTCAACTGGGCCGGTCTGCCGGTCCTGCCTGGCTTGCCGGCCACCAGTTTTCCGCTGGGCCTGGACGACGACAACCTGCCCATCGGCGCCCAGGCCGTCGGGCCTTATCTGGAAGACCTGACGCCTATCCGCTTCGCCGCCCTGTTCACGGCGCAGCGAGGGGGATTCCAGGCGCCGCCGGGTTTCGCTGACGACGCGCAGCCCGAACGCACAGGCGCCTAGACTGCGCGGGGTTTTCCGACGAGCAGCGGTTCGGCCAATCGCTTAGCCACGCACCCGCGCCGGATTTCCCACCACCTTCGCGCCCGCCGGCACGTCGCGCGTGACCACGCTACCCGCGCCGATGATGGCGTCGTCCCCCACCGTGACCCCCGGCAGGATGATCGCGCCGCCGCCGATCCACACCTGCTTGCCGATGTGCACGGGACGGCCGAACTCCAGCATCGCGCGACGCTGCTCGGCGTCGTGCGGATGGTCCGCCGTGTAGATCTGCACGGCCGGGCCGATCTGCGTGCCTTCGCCGATGGTGACTTGCACGACGTCGAGGATCACGCAATTGAAGTTCATGAAGACGTTCGCGCCCAGCGAGATGTTGTAGCCGTAGTCGCAGTGAAACGGCGGGCGGATCAGCGCACCCTCGCCCACGCTGGCAAGGCGTTCGCGCAACAGCGCGTGCCATTGCTCGGGGGGCTCGCCCAGCAAGGCGTTGTACCGCTTCATCCAGGCGCTCGCGGCAAGCTGGTCCGCCTGGATCTCGTCGTCGGCGGCCGTGTAGAGCTCTCCTGCCAGCATCCTCTGCTTCTGCGTACGTGTCATGGCTGATCTCCTGTCCGGATCAGCCAGCATACCGAAGATCGCTGGCGCTATGCCGCCTGCGGCACGACGCCCACGTATCGGCCGCGCGGTCGGATGACCTGCGCCACGCTGAGCTGCTCCAGGCAGTGCGCCAGCAGGCCAATACTGCGCGCGGTGGCAAACAGCCCGAACGCCGCGTCGTCCGGCAGCCCGCAGTGCGCCGCCAGCGCGGCCAGCGCCACGTCGATGTTGGGATGCAGGCCGGTCAGTTGCGTGGCCTTATCGATGAAACGCGTGATGACCTCGGCCGGCTCAAACTGGGCTAGCAACGCCGCCGCGCGCGGATCTCCATCGGGATACAGATGATGGCCGAAGCCCGCCAGCGGCAGGCCCGTGGACAGATAGTGCGCGATCACCTGATCTTCACCCTGGCGCGCCACGTCATCGAACAGCGCCCTGACGCGGCCGGAGGCGTCGCCGTGCAACGGTCCGGACAAGGTGGTCAGACCCGACAGCAGGCACGCCGGCAACGATGCGCCGGTAGAGGCCGCAATGCGCGCGGCAAACGCCGAGCTGGTCAGTTCGTGGTCTACCAGAAGAACCATGGCGGTACGCAGCAGCTCCGCAGCCTGCGGCGACAGCTTCCAGCTTTGCGCAAACCGCAGATGCAGCGGCCGCTTGCCGGGCTGCGCGCCAAACGCGTTGGCCAGTTGGCCGACCAGGCTCTGGCATTCGGTGTGCAGAACGCGGGTCATGCGGCCATGCGTGGAGTGCCCCGTCGCAGCCAACGCCGCCAGCGACGTGAAGGCAGCCACGCGGCCTGGCGATGCCACACGCGCCGTGCATGAAAAATCCGCCTGCTGGTCCGAATTCCACAGCAGTTGGGCGGCCTCTTCCAGGCTGGCTGAACCGGCCAGCGTGACCGCGTCCTGGCCGCGGTAGTACAGGCGTTGACGGTGAAAGGTGGAGATGGCCGTGGGGATGCTGGGCTCGGCGCCGAACAGCGTGTTGGTGGCCAGCGTTTCGTGCTTGCGGCCGGCCTGCTTGCGCTTGGCCAACGCCGCGACGTCTTCGGCGCGATAGAGGCTGCGGCGGGTGTCGGCCGGGTCCGGCATGACCTCCAGCTTGCCGCGGCTGACGTAGGCGTAGATGGTCTGCGGCCGCACGCCAAGCTGGCTGCACGCTTCGGCCATCGAAATCCAGGTACCCATGATCTTCTGTAGCAAAGTTTATATGTTGATTTTATAGATCAATATTGCTTTACAAATCAATCATTAAATACCATGGAATCAATGTTCAACGCGGACCCGCAGCCGGTCCCCCCACCAGAGCCGAACCGACATGAAGCCTCAGGTCCTGCAACTCAACCCCATCCTGATCCCGGCGGTCAATGACGAGCTTGCCTCGCTGTACCAGGTGCACAAGTTCTTCGAGATCTCCGATCAAACGGCCTGGCTGCGCGAGCACGGCGCTCACATCGAAGCCGTCATCACCGGCGGCCACACCGGCATCTCGCGCAAGATGCTGGAACAGCTTCCCGGTGTGAAGGTGGTGGCGGTCAACGGCGTGGGCACCGACGCGGTGGACCTGGCCTATTGCCGCGGCCGCGGCCTGCCCGTCACCGCCACGCTGGGCGCATTGACCGAGGACGTCGCCGACCTGGCGATCGGCCTGCTGATAGCAGCCTGCCGCAATATCTGCGCGGGCGATCGCTTCGTGCGGGAAGGCTTGTGGGAGCAGTACCCCTCGCCCAGCGCCATTCCGCTGGCGCGCCGCTTCAGCGGCATGCGCGTGGGTATTGTAGGCATGGGCCGCGTGGGCCGCGCCGTCGCCACGCGGGCGGCGGCCTTCGGCTGCCAGATTCGGTACACGGACCTGCGCGCCATGGACGACGTGCCGCATGAATTCGTGCCGGACCTGATCGCGCTGGCGCGCGCCTCGGACGCGCTGGTACTGTGCGCCGCCGCCGACAAGGCCGAGGGCATCGTCAATGCCGCCGTGCTGGACGCATTGGGCCCCCAGGGCTTCCTGATCAACGTGGCGCGCGGCCGGCTGGTCAACGAGGCCGACCTGACCGAAGCGCTGGTTGCCGGCCGCATTGCGGGCGCGGGGCTGGATGTGTTTGTCGACGAGCCCCGCGTGCCGCAAGCACTGCGCCAGTCGGATCGCACCACGCTGCAGGCGCACCGCGCCAGCGCCACGTGGGAAACGCGCGCGGCGATGGGCCAGATGGTGCTGGACAGCATTTCGCAGGCCCTGGCCGGCGAGCGTCCGTCCATGAGCCTGACGACCTGAGCCGCCAGCGCACCTTGACGACCGCCATGACAGACCTTGCCTTTCCCGCCCTTGCGCCGGCCACGTTGCCCATCGCCGGCAGCGCGGCCCGCTTTCCGGTCGCGCGCGTGTTCTGCATCGGCCGCAACTATCGCTGGCTGCCCGACGAACCGCGTCCAACGGAGATGCCGGCGTGGTTCATGAAGCCGGCCAGCGCCGTGTTCCCGGCCAGCGGCTCGTTGCCCTATCCCGCGGACACGGCGGACTACTGCCATGAGATCGAACTGGTCGTCGCGATTGGCCGTGGCGGCAAGCACATCGCGCCGGATGACGTCGAGGCCCTGCATATCTGGGGCTACGCCGCGGGGCTGGACATGACCCGGCGCGATCTGCAGCAGCAGGCCAAGCGCGCGGGCGGTCCGTGGGAGCCCGCCAAAGCCTTCGATCATTCCGCGCCGTGCACCGCCATCGTTCCTGCTGACGCGTGCGGTCACCCCCGCGAGGGCGCGCTGTGGCTATCCGTGAACGGAGTGGACCGCCAGCGCGCCGACGTCTCCGGCCTGCTGTGGTCGGTGCCCGAGCTGGTGGCGATGCTATCGCGATCCGTGGCCCTGGCGCCCGGCGATCTCATCTACACCGGCACGCCCGCGGGCGTCGGCCCGTTGGCGCCTGGCGACGTCGTCAGCGCGGGCGTGGCCGGTATCGGGGACCTCACCATGACCGTTGCCGCGCCCCGCGACGCCTGACATTGCACCCCAATGCTTCCCACATCAATCGCCATCCAATCCGCCCGAGGAGCCATCCCTTGAACGACAGCACCACCCAGAAAATTGCCTTGGTCACTGGCGCCGGCAGCGGCGTCGGCCGCGTTACCGCCATCGCCTTGCTGAACGACGGTTGGACCGTCGTGCTGGCCGGCCGCCGCGCCGATCCCTTGCAGTCGCTGCAAGCCGAGGCCACCGCGCGCGGCCAGACCGCGCTGGCCGTGCCCACCGACGTCACCCGCCCGGAAAGCGTCGAAGCGCTGTTCAACACCATCGAAAGCCGCTTCGGCCGGCTGGACCTGCTGTTCAACAACGCTGGCGTCAACGCGCCCGCCGTGCCGATGGACGAACTGCCGCTGGAAAAGTGGTTCAACGCCATCAACACCAATGTGACGGGCGTCTATCTCTGCGCGCGCGCCGCCTTCGGGCTGATGCGCCGCCAGACGCCGCAGGGCGGCCGCATCATCAACAACGGTTCCATTTCCGCGCACACGCCGCGCCCCTTCACCGCGCCCTACACCGCCAGCAAGCACGCCGTGACCGGTCTGACCAAGTCGCTGGCGCTGGACGGCCGCGCCTACAACATCGTGGCCGGGCAGATCGACATCGGCAACGCGATGACGGAGCTGTCCGAGCGCATGACGCGCGGTGTGCTGCAGGCCAATGGCACGGTCGCGCCGGAACCCATGATGGACGCCGTCCACGTCGCGAAAGCGGTGCGCCACATGGCGTCGCTGCCGCTGGACGCCAACGTCCTGACCATGACCGTCATGGCCAGCGCCATGCCCTTTACCGGGCGCGGCTGAGGCCTTATCCGCGCCCCGGGGTGCAACACATCCGGGGCGCCTCACAGAGTTGACTGAAGTTGACCACCCCGAGGAGACAAGCATGACCTTCACCACGCTGGCCAAGACCCTGGCCTTTTCGGCAGCCCTTGCCGCCGTGCCCGGCCTGGCCGCGGCGCAGAACTACCCCACCCGTCCCATCAGCATCATCGTGCCCGCCCCGCCGGGCGGCGGCATCGACATGATTGCGCGCGTCGTCGGCGAAAAGCTCTCGCAATCGCTGGGCCAGCCCGTCATCGTCGACAACCGGCCGGGCGCCTCCAACAACCTGGGCACGGCGCTGCTCGCCAACGCCAAGCCCGACGGCTACACCATCGGCATCGTGGGCGGCAGCCATAACATCAACAAGTACCTGTTCAAGAACCTGGGCTGGGATCCGCAAAAGAGCTTCGAGCCCATCGTCTACACCCATGAAATCCCGCTGGTGTTCTCGGTCTATCCGAAGATTCCGCCCAAGACGCTGCCGGAACTGGTGGACTGGATGAAGGCGCATCCGGACGAAGCCAAGGTCGCCACGTCCGGCCGCGGCAGCGCGCAGGAGATGGCCGCCGAGATGTTCCGCATGGTCAGCGGCGCGCCCATGCTGCTGATCCCGTACAAGGGCTCGTCCGCCGCGCACCCCGACCTGCTGGCCGGCCGCACGGTGCTGTACATCGACACGCTGAGCGCGATGCAGGAACAGGTCAAGGCCGGCAACGTGCGCGCCGTCGCGGTCTCGACCGCCAATCGCACCAAGGCCCTGCCCGACGTGCCGACCGCGCAGGAGCAAGGCCTGAAAGGCTACGACGCCAACACCAACGGCGGCTTCCTTGCGCCGGCGGGCACGCCGAAGGAGATCGTCGCCAAGCTCAATGCCGAGATCAACGCGGTGCTCAAGCAGCCGGCCGTGCGCGCCAAGCTGGAAGCCGCGGGCATCGAAGTCCAGGGCGGCACGCCGCAGGAATACGCGGCGGTGATCCAGTCGGACCTGGACAAGTGGGGCAAGGTGGTGAAGGAAGCGAAGATCGAGGCGGAGTGATATTCGCCACGCATGCAAAGGGACGCGGCGCGGCCGCTGCCCTTTGCGTGCGCAGGGGCGCGGTCCGATGGAGCCCGGATCGCGTCCTTTTCGCTTTGTTTCTCAGGCTCGCACGAGGGCCTGGCCAGCACTACGCCGTCCGCCGCAAACCCATGAGCGACCGCGACAGGCGGCTTGCCGCGGCAAGCACCGGCTCCTTGAGGTCGAGCAGCACAGTCTCGGTCAGGCGCGAGATCGGCCCCGAGATGCAGATGGCGCCCTGGAGCGTCCAATTGATGCCGTAGACCGGCGCCGAAATGCTGGAGACCTCGGCATCGCGCTCTCCCAGCGAAATCATGTAGCCCGCGCGGCGCACGGATTCATAGGGCTCGCCCGGCTCGCCGGCAAACGCGAGCAGCACCCGCCCCGGACTGCCCAGCTCTAGCGGCAGCGCCGCCCCCACCCGCACGTGATGCCGGATTGACTTGGGGCCTTCGACCCGCGCCATGCATATGCGCTGCTTGCCTTCGCGCACGTAGAACGTGGCGCTTTCTCCGGTGGCAGCCGACAGCTCGCGCAGCACCGGCTGCACGATCTCCGCAATGTTGAACGTGGCCTGGTAACAGGCGCCCAGCCATCCGGCCGCGCGCGCCAGCCGCCACGTGCCGTCCTCACGTTGCGCCAGATAGTCGTCCATGGCCAGGGTGCGCGCCAGACGCAGCACGGTTGATCGATGGCAACCGGTCCGCCGGCTGAGTTCCGCCAGCGACAGGTGCGTGTCGTCCACGCCGAACGCCGCAAGGATGCTCATGGCGCGGCGCACCGCCACCACGCCTTCTTCGGCCGGGGCGTCATCGGGGTTTCCGGCCGGATTCCGGGTCGACTCATCGTTCATTGTACGCAACGTGTTCCGCTATACGAACCTGCATTGTATTGAGCGGAACACGGATTCACAATGCTCTCACCAAAACAAATATTGGAGACAACCATGAAGCAGATCGCCCGCGTGCTGTTCGGCCTGACCTTGTTGTGCATCACCAGCCTGAGCGCCGCGCAGGACTATCCCAACAAACCCATCCGTCTGATCGTCCCCTTCCCGCCGGGCGGCGGCACCGATGTGCTGGCGCGAGAGGCGGCGATCAAAGTGGCGGCCAATACCGGCTGGAACATCGTCACGGAGAACCGCCCAGGCTCGGGCGGCAACATCGGGGTGGACACGGTCTCCAAGGCTGCACCGGACGGCTACACGCTGGTGCTGGGCCAGACCAGCAACCTGGCGATCAATCCGACCCTGTACGCCAAGCTGCCCTACGACCCCGAAAAGGACCTATCCGCCATCGGCCTGGTCGCGGACGCGCCGCTGGTGATTGTCGTGCCGGCCACCTCACCGCTGAAGTCCTTCGAGGACATGATCGCCGCCGCCAAAGCCAAGCCCGGCGCGTTGAACTTTGCAAGCTCGGGCAACGGGACCGTGGCGCATCTGGCCGCCGTGCAACTGCAGAACGCCGCCAACATCCAGCTCACTCACGTTCCGTACAAAGGGGCGGCGCAGGCTTCCAATGACCTGATCGGCGGGCAGATCGACATGTACCTGTCGTCGGTGCCCACGCTGATCGGCCACGTGCGCAACGGCAAGATGCGGGCGCTGGCGGTGACATCGTCGCAGCGCGTGCCTGATATGCCCGACGTGCCCACCATCGCAGAGCGCGGGTTTCCTGGCTTCGAGGCGGTGACCTGGTTTGGCCTGGCAGCGCCCGCCGGCACACCCGCCGACATCGTGCAGCGATTGAACGCGGAGTTCAACAAGGCCTTGCAGGCCAAGGACCTGAGCCTGAAGTACCAGGAGCAAGGCGCGCGCGTGCTGACCAGTTCGCCCGACGCGTTCGCCAGGCTGATCCGCGACGACCGCATCCGCTGGGGCAAGATCGTCAAGGACTCGGGCGCGAAGGTCGAGTGATCGCCATGCCTGCCCGCTATCCGTATTCCAGCGGCGCGTCGCGCCCCGCAATTGCCGTGCCGGCCGGCGCGTGCGCAAGGCTGTCGCCGCCGGACGCCCATCCGCGACGCCGGCATCAAGCCCGCCTGACCGCCCCCGCATCCCTTTTCTATCTTTGACAGGAACACGCATGAGCACTCCGGACATCATCAAGGACTTTCCCCGCGTCAGCGCCGACATCGTGCGCCGCGCCGCGGAACTCCAACCCGCCATCCTCGCCGACGTCGCCGGCCGGCGCGGCGCGCTAAGCGGCCGCATCCGCCCGCTGCATCCCGGCATGAAGGTCGCCGGCACTGCATTGACGGTCGAGGTGCGCCCCGGCGACAACCTCATGATCCACGCCGCGATTTCGCTGGCCAAGCCGGGCGACGTGCTGGTGATCGACGGCAAGGGCGACCTCAGCGCCGCGCTGATGGGCACCATCATGATGAACGCCTGCCGCAAGCTGGGCATCGCGGGCGTCGTGATGGACGGCGCCGCGCGCGACACCGTCGAAATCATTGAAATGGACTACCCGGTGTTTGCCGCCGGCGCCAATCCCAACGGCCCCACCAAGAACGTGCCTGGCCGCATCGGCCATCCAGTATCCGTGGGCGGCGTGACCGTGCATCCGGGCGACTTCATCATCGGCGACGCGGACGGCGTGGTGGTGGTCGAGCGCGAGAAGATCGAAGGCCTGCTGCCCGCCGCCGAAAAGAAGGTGCGCGACGAAGCCGCGCGCATCGCCGCCATCCAGGCGGGCGACACGGAAGCGAAGTGGCTGAGCGCCGCGCTGCGCGCCGCCGGCGTGCTGAAGGAAGGAGAGTCGCTGTGAATGCCGCCGCCACGGGCAAGCCCGCGCTGGTCGTGACTGCGGCGGATCTGGCGCCGGAGGCGCTGGCGCTGCTGCAGGACTTTTCACTCGTCTTCGCCGGCAAGACCCCTACCGAAGACGACATCGTGGCGCTGTGCCGCGAACACAACCCAGTCGCCATCATCGTGCGCTACAGCAAGGTGGGCGCCGTGGCGATGGACGCCGCCCCGGCGCTGCGCGTGATCTCCAAGCACGGCAGCGGCACCGACACCATCGATAAGGCGGCCGCCGCCGCGCGCGGCATCCAGGTCGTTGCCGCCGTGGGGGTGAACGCCGCTGCCGTCGCCGAACAGGCGCTGGCGCTGCTGCTGGCCTGCGCCAAGTCCGTGGTCGGGCTGGACGAGCGCATGCGCGCCGGCCACTGGGACAAGTCCACGCACAAGAGCCTGGAATTGGGCGGCAAGACCATAGGCTTGATCGGCCTGGGCGCCATCGGCCGGCGCATGGCGGCGATGGCGCATGGGATGGACATGCAGGTGATCGGTTTCGACCCGTACGCCAAGGATCTGCCGGACCACATCCGCGCTGCGGAATTGAATGCGATCTGGCGCGAGGCCGATGTGGTGTCGCTGCACTGCCCGCTGACCGACGACAACCGCTGCATGGTCAATGGGCAGACGCTGGCGCAGTGCAAGCCCGGCGTGATCGTCGTAAACACGGCGCGCGGCGGCCTGGTGGACGAGGACGCGCTGCTGGCCGCCGTGCGTTCGGGCCACGTACGGGCCGCGGGTCTGGACAGCTTTGCCGTCGAACCCATGTCGGCAGGCCACCCGTTCCAAACCGAGCCACGCATCATCCTCAGCCCGCACATCGGCGGCGTGACCAGCGCCGCCTACGTGAACATGGGCGTGGCCGCCGCGCGCAACGTGCTGGACGTGCTGGCGCGCGCCGGGTCGGCCGCCTGAGGATTCGCCCAGTCCGCAACGACGCAGAACCTGGGCCTTTACGGCTCAATCACCGCGGCGAGGACGGGCGCAGCCTGTTCTGCTGACGCGGGCGCGCCGCGGCTGCAAACGCGCTTTGCCGTAACCCTGAATATTGCCAAGGTAACAGGGCGTTAAATGCCGTTTCAGCCTATCCCCCGGCGTGCAGCTTAAGAAAATGCCGGGATTTCGGGTCCTGGTGCAAACGCGGCCGAAAATCGGTCGGCGACGGCTTCGTTACACGGCAGCCGCCCCGGTAACACTTGTCTTGACACCCTTTGCGCCCCCCTTCTATGGTCGAGGCCGCCAACGATTTGGCATCCGAAATCCCCTTGCAGCCCCGTCTTGCGGCGCCTGAGCGCGCCCCAATCACTGGCGCGCGCCGGCAGCAGCTGGCGATGGCTGCACATCGCGACAGAGAGAGAAGAAGGACATGGCGTCTACACGCAAGTCAGAAGGAAAAGGTTTGCGGTCGGGCAACGCGGCGGCCGCCGCGCTGCTGGTGACGGCAATCACGGCCGCCTTCGGGGCGATGAGCCCGACGCCGGGCAACGCCGCGCAGGAGAAGGCCGCGCCGGCTGCCGCAGCACCGGCTGCCGCAGCCCCTGCCCCCGTCACGTCATCCAACAACGCGCCTGCCACTGCGCGCGTTGCGCCGCCCGACGCCGCAGCGGTCCTCTACGCCATCCATCAGGTGGACAGCAAGGGCGAACCGTCTGCCAACGTCGCCAACGGCAGCATCGCCACCTATTGGTTCGGACACGCGTTTGAACTGGAAGGCACGCCGTACTACACCGGCTTCGTCTGGGAAACCGCCGAACGCTACGGCAAGCCGGGCGAAGATGACGTCGGCCCCATGACGCCCGTGAACCTGGCCGAAGCCACTTTCATCCGCGATCCGGCATCGCCGGAGAGCCCCTGGAAATTCCGTGGCATGGAACCGACGATCGGCGAGTTCGGCGCCTACGAAAGGCCGCCCGAAGTCGACACGCAGCGCAAGCCGCTGGAGTACCGCACGGCATCGGGCAAGCTGATGCTGGCCGTGCCCACAGAGACGTTCGACAACGGCATCACGATCAGCGGCTACACCCTGCTTGTCTTCACGCCCCCGGAAAAGCGCCAGGACGAAATGGGCAACGTGTGGGCCTATGTGGGCAACGTGATTGCGGGCGAGGACAATGGACCCGCCTGCGCGGACGGCGACGTCATGCCGTGTACGCGCAGCGATGGCGAACTGGTCTTCAGCGCCACCGGCACCGCCGATCTGCCGCGCGTGACGGTGCAGTTCACGGGCAACACCATCTCGGGTCCCGGCAAGACCCGCAAGCTGGGCCCCGGCGACGCCGTCATTTACGCGTACGACACCGCGCGCAAGCAATACGTCGCGCAGCAGTAAGCACACCCGCCATAGCCACAGCGGCAGGTCGCCGACTGCCGCCGATCAAGCCGCAGCCGGCACCTTTGCCCCGGCCACTTCCAGCCGATTGCCGCCCAGCGATTTGGCGCGGTAGAGCGCCTGGTCTGCAACGGCCAGCGCGTCCATGATGGTGGGCACATCGCCATTGAAACGCGCTAATCCGATGCTGACCGTCGCGGCGATGCCGATGTTGTCCATCCGGTTCGAGACGGTCACCGCAAAGCGCTCGGCCATGGCCTTGCCCAGCGTGTGTGCGCCCTTTGCATCGTCGCCCCAAAGCAGCGCGGCGAATTCCTCGCCGCCGATGCGCGCCAGAATGGTGTCGTGACCCAGCACCTCGCGCGCGGTTTCGGCGAAGGACTTGAGCACCTGATCGCCCGCCGGATGCCCATAGCGGTCGTTCACGGATTTGAAATGATCCAGGTCAAACGCCAGCACGGCCACCGCGCCGCGCCCCTCCTTGCCGTTCAAAACGCGGGCGCCCTGCTCGAAGAACCAGCGCCGGTTGCCCAGGCGGGTCAGGTAGTCGGTCTGCGATTCAAGCAGTAGCTCGCGGTGCGTCTCATCGCGGATGAGCTTGAGCAGCGTCATCGGCAGCACCACGGAATACAGCACGCCCTCGTAGATGGTGAGCTTGCCGGCCAGCGCCAGGACGGGCTGCGTGGCAACCCACGGCAGAATGAACGCCCGGGCGGCATAAAGGGCCGTGTGCACGCCAGCAACCGCGACGACGATATGCCGCGACCGCCGAGGCTTGAGCGCCTGGCAGCGATACAGCTCCCAGGCCGTCAATCCGCTGACGATCGCAATAGGCACCGAGCTGACGTAAGTCCACATCACGTCCAGCCAGCGCACGCCGCCGATCACCCAGACCACCCCCATGCCGATCAGCACGCAGAGCGACGTGCGCACGTAGCGCCGTCCGCTCAACGCGGCCACGCCGTTGAGCACGAGCAGATAGCCGCCAAGGATGACGAGGTTGCTGAGGGCCGCGCCGCTGACGCCGGGAAGATCGCGACGATACAAGGCCGCCGCGCAACCAAGGGCCAGCGTGGCGAAGCCTGAAGCCAGGATGCGTAATTCCTTGCTGCGTGTGGGGTTGGCCCGCTGTTCCCAGAACATGAGGCCGGCGCTGACTAGCAGTGTTCCGACTGCCAGCAGGTAAAGAGTGAGAAGATCGACGTACATCTCGAAAGTCAGGAGATTTCGCCGAAAACTCGCGGCGACTGCGGGATTTTACGGTGAAAACGTTGGATTTCACCTTTTCAGGAGGCGCTTTTGCGCCGGTCCGGGCGGCGCCCAACCGCGCGCCATCCGGCCCCGAAATTTTGTCCCATGGACAGATCATTTGATGATCTGCCCCCCATACCGTCTCACTTCCGATCGCCGGAACTTGTGGGGCCGTCAGAAGGCACTCGCACACCGTTCGGCATCACCCCCGGCGGGCCGCCTCGATGGTCGCGATGTCGATCTTCTTCATCGTCATCATGGCCTCGAACGCGCGCTTGGCCGCGGCTTGATCCAGGTCCGTGACCGCGGCAAGAAGCGCCCTGGGCGTGATCTGCCAGGACAGTCCCCATTTATCCTTGCACCAGCCGCAATCGCTCTCCTGGCCGCCGTTCGACACGATCGCGTCCCACAGGCGGTCGGTCTCGGCCTGATCGTCGGTCGCGACCTGAAAGGAAAACGATTCGTTGTGCTGGAAGGCGTCGCCGCCATTGAGCCCGACGCATGGGATGCCCATGACCGTGAAGTCGACCATCAGGATGTCGCCCTGCTGGCCCGAGGGATAGTCGCCGGGCGCGCGGTGTACTGTGCCCACCTTGCTGTCCGGGAACGTCTTTGCATAAAAGGTCGCCGCTTCCAGGGCGTCGCCGTCGTACCACAGGCAAACGGTGTTTTTGCTGGCCATCTTGCTCCTCCTTCGCAGGAAAGTGATGCGCTCAAACCTTGCTGCAATGCGCGACGTTCAAGCATAGACCACGCTGCGCCCGCAGAAAACCGGGCACGCATCGCGGTCATGACGGCCCCGTTTCAAACCGCGATGCGCCCGTCGACGCAGGTCACGGACTGCCCACCCACGCGAATGGCGCCGCCCGCATCGAACGAGATGTTCAGCCTGCCCGACCGCCCGACCACGGCGCCCTGCGTGCTGAGGTACTCCGTCCCGAACTGCGTCACCTGTCCCGCGTCCCGGATAAACGCCGCCACCGAACCATTGCCGCTGCCGCATACCGGGTCTTCGTTGGCGCCCAGGCTGGGCGCAAACGCCCGGACCTCGATGGCGGCTTCCGCGCCTTCGCCATACGCGCCGTACACGACGATGCCGGCTGCGTTGTTGCGGCGGTCGAAGTCGGCCATGCGCGCAAAGTCCGGCCGCAGCGTCAGCACCGCCTGCGCGCTGGGCAATTGCGCAATCGTCCACACCGGGCCCACGTTGACCAGCTTGGGGGCCGGATCGTGGATCACCGCCGAGCCCAGTATTGCTTCCATTTCATCGACCAGCTCCGCGCCAAGCTCGGCCAGGCTGGGTTCCGGCAGCGTGAAGGCGATGAGCGGGCTGCCGCCGGCCGCGTCCGTGACCGACAGATCAATCAGGCCCGCCGCGCATTCCTGCACGAGCTTGCCGCCGCGCGGCGCGACGATGCCGGCTTCGAGCAGCGCATGGGCGGTGCCCAGCGTGGGATGCCCTGCGAAGGGCAGCTCGGCCTGCGGCGTGAAGATGCGCACCAGGTAATCGGCGCCGGGCTGCGTGGGGGGCAGCACGAAGGTGGTCTCCGACAGATTCGTCCAGTTGGCGATGCGCCGCATCTGCTCGTCCGACAGGCCCTGCCCTTGCAGCACCACCGCGACAGGATTGCCGCGATAGGGTTCGCTGGTGAATACATCCACTTGTTTGAATGGCACGCTCATGTCCCGCTCCTTTATTCAATATCCGGATGACTGTCGGCCAGCCGTTGGCGGCGCGCCCGCAGCGCCTCGAGTTTTTCCTCCAGCGCCGCGATCTCGGCATCGACGTCCTGCACGCTCTGCTCGATGTGTTCGTAGGCCTGCTGCAGCAACACCTTTGCCTCCTTGCGGCTGGAGGCCGTGGGCGTTTCGCCGCGCAGCGGCCGGTTGGCCGTTTCGGGCAGGAAGAATGACGTGATGAGCCCGATGACCGACGCCACCATCAGGTAGTACGCGGGCATCATCAGGTTCTCGGTCTCTTCCACCAGCCACGCAGCCACCGTGGGCGTCAGGCCGGCAAAGATGATGGCCACGTTGAACGAGCTGGCCAGCGCGCTGTAGCGGATGCGCGTGGGAAACAGCGCGGGCAGCGTGGCAGCCATGATGCCGATCAGGCAGTTCAGGAAGATCGCGATCAGCAGCAGCCCGAGAAAGATCAGCGCCGTGTTGTCGCTGGCGATAAGGAAGAACGAGGGCATCGCCGTGACCAGCAGGCCCAGACTGCCGGCCAGCAGGAAAGGCTTGCGGCCGATCTTGTCGCTGATGAAGCCCACCACCGGCTGCACGAACAGCATGCCCACCATCACGACGACGATGATGAGCACGCCGTGACCTTCCGTATAACCCAGGCTGCCGGACAGATACGTTGGCATGTAGGTAAGCAGCATGTAGTAAGTGACGTTGGTCACCAGCACCATGCCGATGCTGACCAGCAACGCGCGGCGGTACTTGCTGAAGATCTCGCGGAACGACACCGTCGGCTTTTCCTGCACGGCGTCGCGGTCTTCTTTTTCCATCCGTTCAAGCTGCTGCGTGAAGGCCGGCGTTTCCTCGGCCGCATGGCGCAGATACAAGCCCAGCAGGCCCAGGGGTCCGGCCACGAAGAACGGAATGCGCCAGCCCCAGTCAAGGAACGTCTGCTCGCCCAGCATGGTTTGCAGCAGCACGACCATGCCCGCGCCCACGACGAATCCGGCGATCGAGCCGAAGTCCAGCCAGCTTCCCAGGAAGCCGCGCTGCCTGTCGGGCGCGTACTCGGCCACGAACACGGCCGCGCCGGTGTATTCGCCCCCCACTGAAAAGCCCTGCGCCAGTTTGCACGCCAAGAGAAGAATCGGCGCCCACAGGCCGATCGTGGCATACGCGGGAATGAGGCCAATGCAGAACGTGCTGATGGCCATGATGATGATGGTGAGCGACAGCACCTTCTGGCGCCCGAAGCGATCGCCCATGATGCCGAAGAACACGCCGCCTAGCGGCCGCACGAGGAAAGGCACGGAAAACGTGCCCAGCGCGGCGATGGTCTGCACGGCGGGCGAGGCGTCGGGAAAGAACACCTTGCCCAGCGCAAAGGCGACAAAGCCATAGACGCCGAAATCAAACCATTCCATCGCATTGCCAAGCGCCGCGGCCGTCACGGCCTTCTTGAGCTTGGTGTTGTCGATGACCGTGATGTCGCCGATCTCCAGTGGACGGATCTCTTGCGACGACGTGGGGGTTTCTGCCATGGTGCGACATCCATAAAACGGGACATGCCGATTATGGACCCGATTTTGGCGACGGTCATCGCCCCCCGGCATTGCGGGAGTGGCGGGCGCGCGCCCATAATGCCCCACCAGTCAGACGCCCGCCGGAGCCCCCACCATGACCGATACCCACAAGCCGCCGCTGATCTATCTTGAAGACCTGTCCGTCGGAGACGTCTTCGTCAGCAAGACCCACGCCCTGGACGCGGCGCAGATCATCGCCTTTGCCTCGCAATTCGACCCGCAGCCCTTTCACCTGGATCCGGACGCGGCGCGCGATACGCTGTTCCAGGGCCTGGCGGCCAGCGGCTGGCATACGGCGGCGCTGACCATGAAGCTGCTGGTCGAGAGCTTTCCCGTGGCGCGCGGCGTGATCGGCGCAGGCGCTGAAGTGATCTGGCCGCAGCCCACCCGTCCCGACGACGTGGTCAAGGTGACGAGCACGGTGCTGAGCATCACGCCGTCCCGCTCCAAGCCCGACCGCGCCATCGTGGTCGTGGAATCGGTCACGTCGAACCAGCGGGACGAAGCCCTTCAGAAATTGACGAGCAAGGTCGTCGTGTTCCGCCGGTCATGAGCGGATTATCGGCCCGTCATGATCCGGCCCACGGTCCGGCCGGCCGCACGCTCACGCCGCCACGCCCTCCGGCAATTTGACGATGACCTTGATCTCGAACTGGAATCCATAGAGCCAGGTCACGCCCACTGCCGTGATGTTCGGATACGGCGCCTCGCCCCAGAACTCGGGCACCACTTCCCACATGGTCTCGAACTGCGACTGCGGATCGACCATGAAGACCGTCACGTCGACCACGTCGTCGAACGAGGCGCCCGCCGCGTTCAGGATGGCGTTCAGGTTCTGGAATGCCAGGCGCACCTGCTGACGCAGATCGGGCTCGGGCGAGCCGTCATCGCGGCTGCCGACCTGGCCGGACACGAACAGAAAGCCATTGGAACGCACGGCCGGCGAGTAACGGTTGCGCTCGTAAAGCGCGTGGCGATGAGGAGGAAAAACGACGTCACGGTTGTTCATGGGGTTCTCCAAGAGGTGGGGCTTCAGACCGCCCGCGTTGACATAGGCAAACTGTAAAAGCGCCCGCCGCACGGATAAACGGCCAACTTCATCCATCACTATTTGTAGAATCCAAACAATCCCGATCCCATCCGGAGCAGCCATGGACCGATTTGACGCAATGACCGCGTTTGCGCGCGTGGTGGAGACCGGCAGCTTCACCAAGGCGGCCGAAACCCTGCACATGAGCAAGACCAGCGTCACGCAACTCGTGCAGCAGCTCGAAGCGCGCCTGCGCGTGCGTCTGTTGAACCGCACCACGCGCAAGGTCAATGTCACGGCCGACGGCGCGGCGTATTACGAGCGCGTGATCAAGCTGCTGGCCGACATGGACGACGCCGAGACCAGCCTGTCCAGCGCCGCTGAAGCGCCGCGCGGCCGCCTGCGCGTGGACGTGCCCAGTCCGCTGGCGCGCATGGTGTTGGTGCCGGCCCTGCCCGCCTTCCACACGCGCTATCCCGACATCCAGCTCGACATGGGCGTCAGCGACCGCATCGTCGACCTGATCGGTGAAAACGTCGACTGCGTCGTGCGCGGCGGCGAGCTGACCGACCAATCCTTGATGGCCCGCCGCGTCGGCGACCTGCGTTTGGGCGTGTATGCCGCGCCCTCGTACCTGAAGCTGGCCGGCAAGCCCGCGCACCCGCGCGAGCTTGAGGACACGCACCATCGCATCGTCGGTTTCCTGTGGCAACGCACGGGGCGCGCACTGCCCTACGCCATGCGCCGCGGCAACGAAGTCGTCAACGTGCATGGCCGCTACGTGCTGGCCGTGGACGACGGCAATGCGTACCTGGCGGCCGGCCTGGCCGGAATGGGCGTGATGTGGCTGCCGGATTACATGTCCGCGCCGCATCTTGCACAAGGCGAGTTGGTGCCGGTCTTCGAAGACTGGCGGATGGATCCGATGCCCATGTATGTGGCGTTTCCGCCCAACCGCCACGTCAGCGCCAAATTGCGCGCATTCATCGACTGGATCATCGAACTGGTGGGCGCGTATTCGCCTGCGGGCGGACGATAGCGCGGGAGCCCCCAGCGCCGACGTCCCTATTCTTTTGCGAGTTCCCCCGCCAGTTCCAGCGCCCGCGCCAGGAACACCGATGCATCGTCCTTGCGATAGCTGACGATCACGGGCGACACGAAGGCGTCGGCTTCGATCCGCACGTGCGCGACGTCCTGACGTTGCAGGCGTTGCACGGACGCGGGCACCACCGTAACGCCCAGTCCGGCCGCGACCAGCCCGATGGCGGTCTGCAGTTCGTTGGCTTCTTGCGCCACCTGCAGTGAATGGCCGGCGGCGCGAAAAAGGCCCAGTACGTGATCCGCGTAGTTGGGCCGCGGACGCGCCGGATACAGGACGAAGGGCTCGCGCGCCAGCCGGTCGACCGAGACGCTGCCCTGGCCCGCCAGCGGGTGATGCAGCGGCACGGCGGCCAACAAGGGTTCGGTCATCAGCACGCGGCGCTCGATGGCCGGGTCGTCCAGCAGGATGCGGCCGATACCCAGGTCGATGCGGCCAGCCTTCAGCGCTTCGAGCTGCGGCAAGGTGTTCATTTCCATCAGGCCCACTTCGACCCGTTCGTCCGCGCTACGCAGCAGGCGGATCAGTTCCGGCACGAAACCGTATAGCGTGGACGGCACGAAGCCGATGCCGAACCATCGCCGCTCCGTCTGGCCCAACCGGCGCGTGCCTTCCAGCACTTCATCCAGCCGCGCGGTCAACAGGCGCGATTGCTCCAGCAGAAATCGGCCCGCCTCGGTCAGGCGTAGTGCGCGCGTGGTGCGCTCGAACAGCAGAACGCCCAGCTCTTCCTCCAGCTGCTTGATCTGGCGGCTGAGCGGCGGCTGCGCGATGTGCAGCCGCGCGGCCGCCTGCGTGAAACTGCCGGCCTCGGCCACGGCCTGGAAATAGCGCAAGTGCCTGAGCTCCATGACGATTAAGACCCTGAAGGTATGAATTGAAACCCATATAGTCTTGGACGCCTTGAAAAAAGGCAAGCGATACTGCCTCCATCGTTCAGGCGCGGTCGGCCAGAGTATGAATCGGGTCCGCATCGCCGCCAATGTCAAAAAACACGGAGACCTCCATGCGCCCTGTATTCAAACCCTTCGCCCGCGCGTTGCTGGCCGCGTCGCTACTGGCTGGCGCGGCGGCGGCGCATGCCGATGCCTATCCCGACCACCCGGTGAAGTGGATCGTGCCCTTCCCTCCCGGCGGTGCGATGGACAGCATCGCGCGCACGCTGGGCGAATCTCTGGGCAAGCAGCTCAACACGTCGTTCATCGTGGAAAACCGCGCGGGCGCGGGCGGCAATATCGGCGCGGCCGCCGTGGCGCGCGCCAAGCCGGACGGTTACACCATCCTGATCGTCGCCAACGGCATGGCCGTCAATCCCGCGCTGTACCAGGACCTGAACTACGACCCCATCAAGGACTTCGCGCCGATCTCGCTGCTGGCCGTGGTGCCGAACGTGCTGGTCACCAACCCGGCACGCACCGGCGCGACCAGCGTACAGGACGTGATCGCCAAGGCGAAGGCGCAGCCCAAGCACTACACGTACGCCTCGGCGGGCGTCGGCACGTCGATCCATCTGGCCGGCGAGATGTTCGTGTCGATGACGGGTGTGGACATGCTGCACGTGCCGTACAAGGGCAGCGGCCCGGCCGTCGCCGACCTGTTGGGCGGGCAAGTCGACTACATGTTCGACAGCATCACGTCCGCCAAGCCGCACATTGCAAGCGGCAAGCTGCGCGCGCTGGGCGTCACCACGACCAAGCGCTCGGCTGCCCTGCCCGACGTGCCGACCCTGCAGGAAGCAGGCGTGCCGGGCTATGAGCTGATGCCGTGGTTCGCCGCCTTTGCGCCCGCGGGCACGCCGCCGGACGTGGTGGCCAAGCTGAACGACGCCATGCGCTCGGCGCTGGCAGACCCCAAGGTCAAGGCGACGCTCGATTCGATCGGGGCCGAGCCGATCGGCAGCACGCCGGATGCGCTGCGCGACCACCTGGCCAAGGAGACGACGCAATGGAAGGACCTGGTCAAGGAACGCGGCATCAAGATCAACTGATCGGCCGCGGGGCGCCGGCCTGGGGTATCGTGGGATCCTCCCCTCCCAGCGAAGGAAGTTCATCATGGCCCTGAAACACGCGGATCCCGGACAAGTCATCGATCTGAAGCCCTATGGCGCGGCGCTCGCGCAGAAGCAGTCGGTCGCGCTTTTCAAGTCCGAGGATCTTGAGGTCATGCGCCTGGTGCTGCTGGCCGGCAAGACCATGCCTTCACACGACGTCGAGGGAGAGATCACCCTTCAGTGCCTGGAGGGCAGCGTGGAAGTCTCGACCGACGGCGCCACGCACATCCTGGATGCCGGCCGCCTGATGTACCTGCCCGCCCGCGCGCCGCATTCGCTTTTTGCGCTGGAGAACGCGTCGGTACTGGTGACGGTGGCATTGAAACGCCCGTAGCGTTAACCGCCGCGGGCGCCTTCTTTTTCCCTGTGTAGTTGCCGCCTGCCAGCCTATCCGCGCGAACGCCTTTCGACCGCCTTTCGCAGCACACCGATGAAGGCCTCATTGAACGCGGGAATATCGTCGGGCTTGCGGCTGGACACCAATACGCCGTCGACGACGGCCTCCTCATCCACCCACTCAACGCCTGCATTGCGCAGGTCGTCCTGCAGCGACGGCCAACTCGTCATCCTGCGTCCCTTGACGACGCCAGCAGAAATCAGCAGCCACGCGCCGTGGCAGATGACCGCGACCGGCTTGCCCGCATCAAAGCACGCGCGCACCAGCTCCTGCGCCTTCGGCTGCATCCGGATTTCATCGGCATTGACCACGCCGCCGGGCAAGAGCAAGGCGTCAAAGACGTCCGGCTCCGACGCCGCCTGCAGAAACGTAAGGTCCACGGGAAACCGATCGCCGGGCTTGTCGTGATGAAAGCCCAGGATCGGGTCGGTGCGGGCGGACACCAGGACCGTGCGGGCGCCCTCCTCGTGCAGACGGTGGCGCGGGCCGGTGAGCTCGACCTGCTCGAATCCATCGACGGCCAGAATGGCGATGTTGACGTCTTGAAGTGTTGCCATGTTTGCTCCTGTTTAGTGCCCCCGGTATGGACAGGCGGGATCAGAACCCCGGGGCGCGACGCACACGGGCAGCAAGTGCCATGCCGCGTCGGCGGCGGGTGCGCGTATGATTGCGACCCGGCAAGGCGCACATCCCGCCCCGCCGACCTGAAGATTCGATCAGGTTCCATTCGTCGTGAGGCTGGATATGCGTTTGGTGCTGTGGTTGACGTTGTTGTTTTTTTCGGCGGCGGCTAGCGCTGCCAATTACCCGTGCTCCGGAAAGAAGGGCGGCGTGGAGCGCTGCGTGGGCGAACAGTTTCTTTGCCGCGATGGGTCCATCAGCGCGTCAAAGCGAATCTGCTCCAGTCCGGACAGCGGCGCCTCGTCTCTCACGTCGAAGACGCCGGCCGCCAGCTCGACTGGCTCCTGCAATTGCCGCGACGGCCAGTATTGCACCGGCCCGCGCGGCGGCACCTTCTGCTATTCGGACAGCGGCAAGAAGTCCTATCTCAGAAAGTAGGCGCTGCGCTCACTGATCGCTAAGGCCGCGCCGCAGCGACCGGCTTGGGCGCCTGCGCAGGCTGCGCGGGGGTGACTCGCCAGATCGTGTTCGACAGGTCATCGGCAACGATGAGCGCGCCTTGCGGGTCCACCGTTACGCCCACCGGGCGGCCGCGCGTCGTGCCGTCGCTGTCGCGAAAGCCCGCGACGAAGTCCACAGGCGGGCCGGACGGCCGTCCATCCGTGAACGGAACGAAGACCACCTTGTAGCCCACCGGATCCTTGCGGTTCCAGCTTCCGTGCTCGCCGACGAAGACGCCGTTCGCAAAACGATCGCCCATCGACGCGGCCGAGAAGTCGACGCCCAGCGCCGCGACGTGCGAGCCCAGGCTGTAATCCGGTGCGATGGCCGACGCGACCTTGGCCGGATCCTGCGGCCGGACGCGATCGTCCACGTTCTTGCCCCAGTAGCTGTAGGGCCAGCCGTAGAAGGCGCCTTCCTTGACCGTCGTCAGATAGTCGGGCACCAGGTCGGGACCTATCTCATCGCGTTCGTTGACCACGGCCCAAAGTTGGCCGGTGTCGGGCTGGATCGTGAGCGCGGTCGGATTGCGCAGGCCCGTGGCGTAGGTCTTGTATTCGCCGGTGCTGGCATTCACGCGCCAGACCCGTGCGCGGTCAACTTAAGCCGTCATGCCGCGTTCGGTGATGTTGCTGTTGGAACCAATGCCCACGTACAGATACTGCCCATCGGCGCTGGCGGTCAGCGCCTTGGTCCAGTGATGGTTGATTTCCGACGGCAGCGGCGTGACGACTTCGGGCGGTCCGCTCGCCTTGGTCTGCCCAGGTTGGTACTCGAACCGCACCAGGGCGTCCTGATTGGCGACATAAAGCTGGTTCCCGATCAGCGCGAGGCCGTACGGCGCGTTGAGGTTTTCAGCAAAGACCGAGGCCTCATACGTGCCGTCGCCTTCCGGGTCGCGCAGGAGCGTCAGCCGGTTTCCGCCCTTGACCGGGCTGGTGCCCCGGGCCTTGATGACGGCCGCAATCACGTCCTTGGGCTTGAGATCGGGGGCACTGCCGCCGCGGCCTTCGGCCACCAGAATATCGCCATTGGGCAGCACGAGCGTCTGCCGGGGAATCTTCAGATCGGTGGCGATGGCCGAAATCTTGTAGCCCTCGGGAACGGTGGGCAGCTTGTCGCCCCAGGGGGAAGGCTTCGCGATGACCATATCGGGCAGCAGGCCACGTTCGGGCTTGGGCAGATCGGGGGAAGGCCCATATTGGCCTCCGGCCTGCGCGCTGCACACCCCAGCCATCACCAGCAGCGGCAGCCCGGCAATCAGTCGTAGATGCTTCATAGCGGCCCCCGGATGTGCGGCGTGCGAAAACCCAGCCAGAGCGCCAGCAGCGACAGCGCAGCGCCCACCGCAGACAGAATCAACGCGGTGGGCATGCTTGCCCACGCGTCGCGGGCGTGCAGAAGCGCGTTGAAAAGACCCACCAGCCAGGCCGCCAGCAGCACCACGGCATAGGGCACGATGCCGCGCGCGCGTTGCGTGGCCCGGAAAAGATCAACGATGGCAAACAGCAGCGCTATCGCGCCGAACAGCAGGCCCCCGACCAACAGCCAGGAGGCGAAATTGTTCCATTGGATGTGAAAAGTCTGCGCATAGGCAGCATCCGCGAGTGCCGCGCCGAGAAACAAGGGAAACATTCCGGCCAGGAACACCGCAGGCATGGGGCGCACGGTAAGGGCGTACCGATTTTCGATGAGTGGGGTCACTGGATCGCCTCGTGAGTTGCGGGCCGGATCAGAGGCCCGTGGAGGTCGGCGCAGCAAGTGGTGTTCCTGCGCCATTTACAAGGCGATTCGCAGCTCAGCGCTTGGCGATCTGCGCCGGCGCATCCGGACGCCAGCCGCCCCCCAGCGCCTTGTATGCAGCTACCGCTGCGCGCGCCGCTTCAACTTGGGCCTGCGCCCGGGCGTCCGATGCCTGCAAGAGCGACGTGTCTGCATACAGCACGTCGAGCAGACTGGCGGCGCCGCGCTTGTAGGCTGCAAACGATGACGCGCGCGCATGCGTCAGCGCGTCTTCGCCTCGGGTCAGCACTACGGACTGTTCGGCGCGGTGGACCAGTGCGGAAAACGCGTTCTCGACATCTTCCGTCGCCTGCAGGACTGCCAGGCGATACGCCGCCAGCGCCTCGGCCTCCTGGCCCTTCGCCACTTCTATCTGCGCGTTGATTCGGCCAAAGTCGAAAAGTCGCCAGCGCAGACCGAGTACGCCCGCGGACTGGCTTGCACCGGCAGAGAACAGATTGCCACTCGATACGTTCGTAGCGCTACCCAGCAAGCCGCTCAACGAGAACTTCGGATAGAACTCGGAGACGGCCTCGCCAATCCGGGCGTTGGCGGCCGCCAGCCGGCGTTCGGCCGCGATCAGGTCGGGCCGGCGTTGGAGCAGATTCGCGGGAGAGCCCATGTTCTCGATTCGGGGTACGGCGGGTATCGGCGCATGCGCCGCCAATTCAGTGCGATGCGTGCCGGGCACCGCCCCCAGCACGACGTCCAGCGCGTTCATGGCCGCATCGAGTCCACTTTGCAGGACCGGAATGGTTGCCTCCACTTGCGACAGCGCGCCATCCGCCTGACGCACCTGGTATTCCGCAGCCAGCCCGCGTTCATGCAGCAGCGCTACCCTGGCGACAAGCTCCTGCTGCGTCCTGACCTGCCGCTGAGCGATTTCCAGCCGCGCTTGGAGGCCACGGATCGCAATATAGGTATCCGCGGTTTGCGCGGCTACCGCGAGCTGGGTTGCCGTCGCCGCCGCATCCGAGGCCTGAAGTCCGGCAATTGCCGCCTCGCGGCCACGCCGCAGGCCCCCAAACATGTCGATTTCCCAGCTGGCCTCGAGATTCGCTTCGTATTGATTGCCCCAGCGGTCGTAATCGGGCGTGCTGCTGGCCACTTGCCCCAGCGGCGTCTCGAGCGACTGATGCGACCGCGCAGCCAGGCCGCGCACGGAGGCCGATGGCAGCAAGGCCGCGTTCGCCGCGCCCAACCCCGCACGCGCCTGCGTCACGCGCGCCGCCGCCTGCGCCAGATCCAGGTTCTGCGCGATCGCCAATGACACGTAGCGTGCCAGCATCGGATCGTCGAACTGAAGCCACCACGTATCCAGGTCTTGCACGGCCCCCGATCCCGCGTGCCGGGTTGGAGACTGCGTGTAGTGGTCGGGAAGCGGCGTCTCGGGCCGGTGGTAATCAGGACCTGCCACACACCCGGCCAACATGGTGGCGCCGAGCAAGACAAGAGAATGACGGGCACGCATGCGAATCCTTCAAGCGTAAATTTAGGGTGACTATAATACGTTTTGGTCACTTGTTGTCAACAAAAATCCCGCAGGTTAAGCTGCACGCATGACGAAAGCATCATCCCCCGCCCTTCAGCCGCGAGGCCCCTCCGATCACGACGTCCGCGATCAGATCGTCGAAGCCGCCACCGAGTACTTCGGCCTGTACGGTTTCGACAAGACCACGGTTTCCGACCTAGCCAAGGCCATCGGGTTCTCCAAGGCCTATATCTACAAGTTCTTCGACTCCAAACAGGCGATCGGCGAGGTCATCTGCGCCAACCGCCTGAACACCATCATGGTCGCGGTGGACGCGGCCGTCGCCGACGCGCGGTCCGCGCCGGACCGGCTGCGCCGCATGTTCAAGGCGCTGGTGGATGCTGGCAGCCAGCTCTTCTTCCACGACAGCAAGCTTTACGACATTGCGCGAACCTCGGCCAGCGAGTCTTGGCCATCCGCGCAGGCCTATGAGGCTCACATCAAGCGCCTCATCCTGCAGGTGATCCGTGAAGGCCGGGAAGCTGGCGACTTCGAACGCAAGACGCCCCTGGACGAAACGGCCGACGCCATCTACCTCGTCATGCGGCCGTATATCAATCCCCTGCTCCTGCAGCACAACCTGGCGAATGGCGCGGAAGCCACGGTGCAACTGTCCAGCCTGATACTGCGCAGCTTGGCGCCGTAAATATTTTGTAGTGACCATTGACCTTATTGGTCACTTGTATAGAATGGGGACCTTCTTTGTGAGGATGGTTTCCCATGTTTCGGCGCCAGCTTGCCCCGTTTGCCTTTTGCCTGTTGCCTTTCGCCCTCTCGGCATGCGGCGATAGCCCTCCATCAGATCCCCGCCTCGATCTCCCGCTTGTCCGCGTCGGCGTGGCGCAAAACGCATCCGCGTCGGCGCGGTCCTTCACGGGAGTCGTGGCGGCGCGCGTTCAAAGCGATCTGGGATTCCGCGTGTCGGGCAAGGTCTTGGAGCGCCTCGTCGATACTGGTCAAACCGTGACCCGCGGCCAGCCGCTCATGCGGCTGGATCCGGAGGACCTGGGCCTGCAAGCCCGTGCGCAGCAAGAGGCGGTTGCCGCGGCGCATGCTCGCGCCAAGCAGGCCATGGACGACGACGCCCGCTATCGCGGCCTCGTTGCGGAAGGCGCCGTGTCAGCGTCTGCCTATGCGCAGATCAAGGCCGCGGCCGATACGGCGCGCGCGGAACTGAAGGCGGCCGAAGCGCGGGCCAACGTCGCGAAGAACGCGTCTAGCTATGCGGTGCTGGTGGCAGACGCGGACGGCGTCCTCGTGGAAACGCTGGCCGAACCCGGCCAGGTCGTTGCCGCCGGGCAGCCCGTCGTGCGGCTTGCGCGCGCCGGCCAGCGCGAAGCCATCGTGCACCTGCCCGAGACATTACGGCCGTCAGTGGGTTCCGCAGCCCTGGCGACGTTGTACGGCGACCGTCATTCCCCCGCGCCCGCCATATTGCGGCAACTGTCCCATGCGGCGGATCGCGTCACGCGGACGTTCGAGGCCAGATACGTGCTGGAAGGCGCGCTGGCCCCTGCGCCGTTGGGGGCCACTGTCACGATCGACATTCAGCAGTCGCCGCACGGCACGCCCATGCTGCAGGTGCCGATTGGCGCGGTATTCGACACCGGAGCAGGTCCGGGCGTCTGGGTGGTGGTGGACGGCACGCCGGCCCAGGTGGCGCGGCGGCCCGTCCAGGTGCACGGCCTGAGCGACGATGTGGCGCGTGTCGCCGGCGACCTCAAGGCCGGCGAACGTGTCGTGTCCCTGGGCGCGCATCTGCTGCATGAAGGCGAGCAAGTCCGGCTCGAGGAGAAGAATGCTGCCGCCATCGTGGGAGTGCGTTGATGAGCGAAGGCCGCTTCAACCTGTCCGCACTCGCCGTGCGCGAACGCTCAATCACGCTGTTCCTGATTCTTCTCGTCTCGGTTGCCGGGATCCTCGCGTTTTTCCAACTGGGCCGTGCCGAGGATCCACCCTTCACCATCAAGCAAATGACCGTCGTGACGGCATGGCCCGGCGCGACCGCGCAGGAAATGCAGGATCAGGTTGCCGAACCGCTGGAAAAGCGGCTGCAGGAACTGCGGTGGTATGACCGAACCGAAACCTTCACGCGGCCGGGCCTGGCGTTCACCATGGTGTCCCTGCTGGACAGCACGCCGCCCAAGGAGGTGCAGGAAGCGTTCTATCAGGCTCGCAAAAAGCTCGCCGACGAAACGAAGCGCCTGCCTTCCGGCGTCATCGGGCCGATGGTTAATGACGAGTACGCGGACGTCACTTTTGCCCTTTATGCGCTCAAGGCGAAGGGCGAGCCTCAGCGCCTGCTGGCGCGCGACGCCGAGGTCATGCGCCAACAACTGCTTCACGTGCCCGGCGTCAAGAAGGTGAACATCATCGGCGAGCAGCCCGAGCGCATCTTCGTGTCGTTCTCCCATGACCGTCTGGCTACGCTCGGCGTCGATCCGCAAGCCATTTTTGCGGCGCTCAATGCTCAGAACGTCCTTACGCCCGCGGGGTCGATCGAAACCAAGGGGCCCCAGGTGTTCCTGCGTGTGGACGGCGCGTTCGACAGCCTGGACAAGATCCGCCAGACGCCCGTCAGTGGGCAGGGACGTACGCTGAAGCTGGCGGACGTGGCGACCGTAGAACGCGGCTACGAAGATCCAGCCACTTTCCTGGTGCGCAGCAACGGCGAGCCTGCGCTGCTCTTGGGCGTGGTCATGCGTGACGAATGGAATGGGCTTGAGCTGGGCAGCGCGCTCGAAAAGGAGGTCGGCAAGATCAATGCCGCATTACCGCTCGGCATAAGCCTGGCCAAGGTGACGGACCAGGCGGTCAACATCAGCGCGGCCGTCGACGAATTCATGGTCAAGTTCTTCGTCGCACTGCTGGTCGTGATGCTGGTGTGCTTTATCAGCATGGGATGGCGCGTCGGCGTCGTGGTGGCCGCCGCCGTACCCCTGACCCTGGCAGCGGTGTTCGTCATCATGGCGGCCTCGGGCAAGAACTTCGACCGCATCACGCTTGGCTCGTTGATCCTGGCGCTAGGCCTGCTGGTGGACGACGCCATCATCGCCATCGAAATGATGGTGGTCAAGATGGAAGAAGGCTACAGCCGGATCGCGGCGTCGGCGTATGCGTGGAGCCACACGGCCGCCCCCATGCTGTCGGGCACGCTGGTCACCGCGGTCGGCTTCATGCCGAACGGTTTCGCGCTTTCGACCGCGGGGGAGTACACCAGCAACATGTTCTGGATCGTCGGCATTGCGCTGATCGCGTCATGGGTAGTGGCGGTGTTCTTCACGCCGTATCTGGGCGTGAAGATGCTGCCGGACATAAAGAAGATTGAAGGCGGACACCACGCCATCTACAACACCCGCCATTACAACCGCTTCCGGCGCCTGCTGCGGCACGTCATCGGCCGCAAATGGCTGGTCGCGGGAACGGTGGTCGCGGTCTTTGCGCTTGCCGTGGTGGGCATGGGCCTGGTCAACAAGCAGTTCTTTCCCACTTCGGATCGGCCCGAAGTGCTCGTTGAAGTGCAGATGCCATACGGCACGTCCATCGCACAGACAAGCCAGGCCACAGCGTCAGTCGAAGCATGGCTCGCCCGGCAGCCGGAGGCCAGGATCGTCACCGCCTACATCGGCCAAGGTGCGCCGCGCTTCTTTCTGGCCATGGCGCCCGAGCTGCCGGACCCGTCATTCGCCAAGATCGTGATCCTGACGGGGGATGACAAGGAACGCGAAGCGCTCAAGTTCCGGCTGCGCCAGGCTATCGCCGACGGCTTGGCGCCGCAGGCGCAGGTCCGCGTCACCCAGATCGTGTTCGGCCCGCCCTCGCCGTTCCCGGTCGCCTACCGCGTCATGGGGCCTGACGCCGGCAAGCTTCGCACGATTGCCGCACGCGTCCAGTCGATCATGCAGGCGGATCCCATGATGCGCACCGTGAACACCGACTGGGGCGCGCGTGTTCCCGCCCTGCACTTCACGCTGGACCAGGACAGGCTTCAGGCGGTGGGATTGACCTCCAGCTCGGTGGCCTTGCAGTTGCAATTCCTGTTGAGTGGCGTGCCCCTCACCAACGTTCGCGAAGACATCCGCTCGGTGGAGGTGGTCGGCCGAGCCGCCGGTGACATCCGTCTAGATCCGGCCAAGATCGCCGGCCTGACGCTCGTGGGGACCGAAGGCCAACGCGTGCCCCTGTCGCAGGTCGGAACGATTGATGTCCGCATGGAGGATCCGATCCTGCGGCGCCGCGACCGCACGCCGGTGATTACGGTGCGCGGCGACATCGCGGAAGGGCTTCAGCCGCCTGACGTTTCCACCGCGATCTTCAAGCAGCTGCAGCCGGTCATCAATGACCTGCCAGCGGGATATCGCATCGAACAGGCCGGCTCCATCGAAGAATCCGCCAAGGCCAGCGCCGCCATGCTGCCGCTATTTCCCATCATGATCGCCGTCACCCTGCTCATCATCATCCTGCAGGTGCGATCCATCGCCGCCATGGTGATGGTGTTTGCGACCAGCCCGCTCGGCCTGATCGGTGTCGTGCCGACACTGCTTCTGTTTCAGCAGCCGTTCGGTATCAATGCGCTGGTCGGACTGATTGCCCTGTCCGGAATCCTGATGCGCAACACGCTGATCCTGATCGGCCAGATCCACCATAACGAACAGGAAGGCCTGGCGCCCTTCGACGCGGTGGTCGAGGCGACGGTGCAGCGAGCGCGGCCGGTGATCCTGACGGCGCTGGCCGCGATACTGGCTTTCATCCCGTTGACGCATTCGGTGTTCTGGGGAACGCTGGCCTACACGCTGATCGGCGGCACGTTCGCCGGGACCATCATCACGCTGGTCTTCCTGCCGGCCATGTACGCTATCTGGTTCAAGATCCGTCCGGCCGCCGCGCGGGACGCCGCTGAACCCATTGTTTCCCGGGCTATGACCAGTTGATCCACACCACCTCCGGCGTGGCGGCTGCCCGCCGGGGGCTTCACGACGAGGGGGTTCGTATGTACAGGAATCAACAGACTGGCTGGGCGGCTCAGCGCCAGGCCGCACTTGCGAGGATGCTTGCAGGCGGGGGCAAGCCCGATTTCGCCCGTCCAGATCAGATCGTCGGCATGACGGGCTTACAGATCCTGCACGCCATGATGGCCGGCGAGCTGCCCTACCCGCCGATGAACGACACCACGAACATGACGCTCGTGGAAGCGGACTCGGGCTGGGCCGTATTTCTCGGCATCCCCGAGCTGCGGCATTGCAATCCGTTCGGCACCGTCCATGGCGGCTGGTTCTCGACTCTGCTGGATTCGGCATTGGGTTGTGCGATCCAGAGTGCGCTCCCGGAGGGCCGGAGCTACACGACGGTCGAACTCAGCGTCAACATCGTTCGCGCGGCTGCGCCGTCCACTGGCGCGCTACGCGCCGCCGCGACGCTGATACACAGCGGCATGCAGATCGCCACGGCGCAGGCGCGGGTGGAGGACGAAAACGGCAAGCTGTATGCGCACGCCACCACCACCTGCGTTGTATTTGACCGGCGTGCATAGCGCATCGCTACACCCCAAACGACATCGACATCCGTTCCCACCACGCGCTGGCCACCGGCTGGCGCCGCGCAAGAAATCCCAGCGGACCGTCTTCAGCCAGGCGCCAGTGCGCCGTCCCGAAACGTAGCGTTCCCCGAAGCGTGCAGCGCGTGCGGATCAGCCCTGCCGGCCCGTCCTGCACGGTCCACACCGCGAAGCGTAGCGGTACGGCGAGGCGCGGGCCGGGGCGGAAATGCACGCTGGCCGCGGGCCGCCCTTCCGCAATAAGCGACGCCTGCGTCAGCGCAGCAGGCTCACCGGGCGCGCCCAACGCACGCAGCGGCTCGAAATGGCCAATGCGCTTCGGGATCCCCCACAATTTGCGGCCCCCCTCGGCGGCCGCCTCGTCGTCCACCCAGATCGGGCCCACGGTACACGCGGGTGCGAGCAATCCCGCGTGACGTACCGCCGTCGCAAAAAGCAGCTCGTTATAGACGAGCGTGCCGCCAGGTTCATAAGCCGTCCAGACGGTCGTGCAGATGGCATGGCGTCCCAACGTGACCACGCGGGCATCGCCGGGCGCCTGCTGCGGCAGATCGGCCAGCGGCACCCGCCACGCGCTGATGAGCGCATGGCCGTGCAGGTTCCAGGGGGCCTGCGGATACGGCGAAGGCGCATCGGAATGTGTGGTGTCGGCAGCCATGCCGGGCGGAATGCCGTTCGAAGGAGGAATCATGCTGGCGAACTCCTGTGAGGCGGTATCGGCCGATAGTAAGCGCCCTGCGACCGAACGCCGCATGCCTTTCCATTCGGACGGAATGCGTAAGGTTCTGTAATAGAATCCTGCCCATGTCGATTCACCGGGACTCTGCGTTTCAGCCCCGCGGCCTGCCTTGGCGCTTGCTCGTCTGCCTGGCAATGGCCGCTTTCGTGCTGCGCGCTTTCATCCCGACCGGCTACATGGCGGGGCCGTCCACGACCTCGCTGATGCTGACGCTGTGCGAAGCCGGCGGCACGATGAACGTGACGTTCGACTTGCCGGGAGAGCAGGATTCGAAGCACGTTGCTGGTGAGGCCTGCGCCTTTGGCGCCCTCGCCGCGCACGCGATCTTGCCGGACACGGGGCTTGCGCCCGTGCTGTCAGCGCGCGCCGCTTACGCCGCGCCCGAAATCCCCGTCTACCGGGCCACGCCGCCGCTTCCGGCCCTGGGGCCGCCGCTCGGATCACGCGCCCCGCCTTCCCTGTCTTCCTGATCCGCCGCGCACGCGCCTGAGGCCGTGCACGGCAGCGAAGAGCGGGAGCCCCCGTAAGCCATCACCACGGCGCCAGCGCATCGGCGCCGCCTGCACGGCCATCCCCTCTTCGCCCGCGCTTTGCCGACCGGCCTTTCATGCCGGCGGCAGATCATGTCGAAGACAAAGAAGAGGGGTCATCTTGACCATCGTTCGCTCGCACGCGTGCCTCGGCACGACGCTGATCCTGGCCGCGTTCAACGCCGCCGCCCAAACCGCTCCTGCCACCCTCGCCCCCATCACCGTGGTCGGCGGCACGGAAACCGCGCTTACCACCGAGGCATCCACCGGCTCCAATCTCGGCCTCACACCCATGCAGACGCCCGCGAGCGTCGACATCATTTCGCGGGAACAGATCGAGTCCCGCGGCGACGCCAGCGTGATCGAAGCGATCACCCGCGCACCCGGCTTTTCGGCCGCTCCCCACCCCGGCAACGGCAACAGCGCCCTGTCGGTGCGCGGCTTCACCGACAGCACGTCGGTCATGCGGCTGTACGACGGACTGCGCCAATATGGCGGCGTCGGCCTGACGTTTCCGTTCGACACGTGGTCGGTCGAGCGCATCGAGGTGCTGCGCGGACCCGCCTCCGTCATCTACGGCGACGGCGCGATCGGCGGCGTCGTCAACGTGATCCCCAAGCGCCCCACCCGCGGGCCGATCCAGAACGAAGTGCAGGCCACGATCGGCACGCAGGACACGGCACGGCTGGGCCTGGGGAGCGGCGGCGCGCTCAGCGATACGTTGTCGTATCGCCTGGATGTCAGCGGCAACTACACGGACGGCTATGTCGACCGGGGCCAGTCGGGCGACGCGACGTTCTCGGGCGCGCTGCGCTGGGACGCCACGCCCGACCTGAACATGACGCTGAGCTATGCGTACGGCTATCAGCGCCCGATGCGGTACTTCGGCACGCCGATGATCAACGGCGAGCAGGACGACGGCGTGCGCAAACAGAACTACAACGTCGCCGACAGCTTCATGCGCTTTCGCGACCAGTGGACGCAACTGGACACCGTCTGGACGCCGAACGATGCGACCACGGTGCGCGCGCGCCTTTACCACGTGCAGAGCGACCGTGACTGGCGCAATGCCGAACGCTACGTCTACAACCCCGCGACCAGCCTGATCGACCGATCGGACAACACGCAGATCACGCATGACCAGACCCAGACGGGCCTGACGACGAGCGCCGTCTTCAAGGGCACGCTGGCGGGCCTGGACAACACGGTGTCCGTGGGTTTCGACGTCAACCACGCCACGTTCAAACACATCAACAACACGTACACGGGCAGTTCGGGATCGGTGGATCCGTATGACCCGGATCACGGCCAGTACCAAAGCGACGTCCCGTTCATTCCGCGTTACCGCAACAAGGCCGACCAGTTCGCCCTGTTCATGGAAGACCGCCTGGCGCTGACCAGCAAGTGGTCCCTCATCGGCGGCCTGCGCTACGACCACGCGAAGGTTACGCGCGACGATCTGGTCACCGATCAGCGCGCCCTGTCCAAGACGTTTTCCGACGTGGGCTGGCGCATCGGCACCGTGTATGACGTGACTCCGGATCTGGCCGTCTATGCGCAATACGCGGAAGCCGCCGACCCAGTCAGCGGGCTGTTGATGATCAGCCCGTCCAACGCGTCGTTCGATCTGTCGCGCGGCAAGCAGATCGAGATCGGCTTGAAGCAGAATTTCATGGATGGGCGCGGTGAGTGGACATTGGCGGCGTACGAGATCCGCAAGACCAATCTGCTGTCGCGCGACGCCGACGATCCCAGCCTGCGGGTTCAGGTGGGCGAGCAATCGTCGCGCGGGCTGGAGACGTCGCTGTCGCTGGCGGTCGCGCCTGGCTGGACCATCGACGCCAATGCCACCGTGCTGCGAGCCAAGTACGACGACTTCTCCGAGTCCGTCGGCGGCGCGGCCGTGTCGCGCGCGGGCAATGTCCCGCCTAACGTGCCGCAACGCCTGGCGAACCTGTGGCTGAGCTGGAACTTCCAGCCGGGCTGGACCGCGATGGGCGGCATGCGCTACGTGGGCAAGCGCTATGCGGACAGCGCCAACACCATCGAACTGCCGTCCTACACCACGACCGACCTGGCGCTGCGCTGGGACGTGAACAAGGACACCGCCATCACGGCCCGGGGCTTCAACATCTTCGACCGCGCGTACTTCACGACCGCCTACTACACCAACACCCAATGGATGTATGGGCCAAGCCGCCGGTTCGAGCTGACGCTGAACCACCGTTTCTGAGCGAGGCGCGACCATGGACGTCAAGGCGCGCCTGCGCAGGCTGACCTACCTGGCGCATCGCTGGCTGGGGGTGGGCGGCTGCCTGCTGATGCTGGCGTGGTTTCTCAGCGGCATCGTCATGCTGTATGTCGGCTACCCGAAGCTGACGCCCGAAGAGCGATTCGCCAGCCTGCCCGCGCTGGCTGCGGACGTTTTGCGCCCGTTGGACGCGGCGCAGGCCGGCGGCACGCTTGCCGTGCTGACGTCGGTGCGCGGTGAGCCGACCTACATCGTGCCAACCCCGGACGGCCCGCGCGCCTGGTCCGCCCGAACCGGGCAGGCCGATGGCGCGGTGACGGCGGACATGGCCATCGCCGCGGCGCACGCGTTCTGGCCCGCGGGCACGCCCCGGCATGCGGGCCAGATCGACGAGGACCGCTGGACACATTCACGCGGGCTGGACCGCCATCGCCCGCTGCACAAAGTGCGCGTGGAGGGCGACGCGGCAGGCACGCTGTATGTGTCGTCAGCGACGGGCGAAGTCGTGCTGGACGCGCCGATCGCGCAGCAGCGCTGGAACTACGTTGGCGCGTGGCTGCACTGGCTGTACATGGCGCGCGACAGCTCCGTCGATCCGGTATGGAGCTGGATGGTGATCATCCTGTCGGCCGTCTGCACCGTGCTGGCGGTCAGCGGCACGGTCGTCGGCGTGTGGCGCTGGCGCTTTCGCGGCCGCTACAAAACGGGCGCGCGCACGCCGTACCGCGAGGCCTGGATGCGCTGGCACCACATCATCGGGCTCGCCTTCAGCGCATTTGTCTGCACGTGGATCTTCAGCGGGCTGATGTCGATGAATCCGGGCGGGCTATTCGCCGGTTCCGATCCCGGCCCTGATCGGCATGCCATGGCGGGCGCGCAACGCGCCGCGCCGATTACGGATCCGCGGCCGGTGCTGCAGGCCTTGCACGATGCGAGATTCCATCCGGTCCAGCTCGAATGGCGGCGGATGGCGGGCCAGCCGTACGTGCTGGCGCGCGACGCGATGGCCGAGAGCAGAATCGTTCGCCGGCAGGACGGCGGCCTGACCGTGCAGACGACGTGGCAGCCTGACGCCGTGCTTCCTGCCGCGCGCGCGCTGTTTCCTGGCGCGACTGTCCAGGCGACGTTGCTGGATCACTACGATGCCTACTACTACGCGCGCCACGCCGAAGCGATGAACGGCGGCGCTCCGCGTGGGCTACCGGTCCTTCGTCTGGATTTCGACACACCGGCCGGCGACCGCGTCTACGTGGACCTGCGCACGGGCGACCCGGTGCTCAGCCTGTCCCGCGCGCAGCGGGCCGGACGCTGGCTCTTCTACTTTTTGCATAGCTGGGATACGCCCGCCCTGCTGAATGCCGGCGTGGGTCGGGAGCTGGCGCTTATCCTGTTGAGCCTGGGCGGCCTGGCCGTGTCCGCGACGGGCATCGTGCTGGGCGCGCGGCGGCTGGGCTGGGCGCGCGGCGCGCCGGTAGAATCGCGCCATCCCCGATCGCAAGGCACAAGATGACGCTTCCTCCCGAACCTTATTCCCCCCGCCGCATTGCCACGCTGGGCGTGTGGCGCGAGGCAGGTCATTCGATCAAGGCGTACGGCATCCATCGAGACCCGGACGTTGCGCGTCCGATCCTGTCCGAGCACGTCACGGCGTCAGTCCGCGCCACCGTGCGCGACGTACTGGACGAACACGCTGACGGTCCGCGCACCCATGGTCTTGGTTACTGCATTGCGCACGTGGGCGAGGAAGCCGTGTGGCTGCTCGTGGACTGGTGGATCTCCGGCGGCATCGTGTGCCAGCGCATGCTGTCGGCGCCGCTGGCCCGGCCGGACGCGTTTGCGCCGGTCAACGCGCCCGCGCTGGCTTGTGTATGGGAACTGGCCGTGATCGCGCATGAACGCGACGCGTGGGTGCGGCACATGCTTACCGCACGCCCGGACGCGGACGGATATCTGCACGACGTGCTGGCCGCCGGGCGATATTGACGCGGGGCGCGCAGTACCGACGCGACCCCCACGTTATTGATGCGGCGTCAATCCGAGTGAGGTCGAGGCGGCGTATCCATAGACGCGTCGACCTCGGAGACCGTCTCGCCCGGGTAGGCGACGCTGGCGGCTGCCGCGGCGTCGTCGCGTGTCGCATAGGACCCCCCGTCCTCTTGAACGCCCAGCAAGGCGATGCCACGAAAACCCCAGTGGCCATCCGCGCGCTGAAAGACTTCAACGATCATTTCTCTTCCTCATCGCGGTCCGGGGCGGGACGCGTGTCGTTGCTGCCAGGCAGCCTGCCACTACGCGCCTCGGCTTCTTCCTGGGCCACGGCCTGATCGAAGCCCGGCTGATCATGGCTGCGCGCGCGCGGCGGGTGGTCGACGTCCGGCACGGGCTCCGGGGTCGTGGCATGGCCGGATGGCCGCAGCGCGCCTTTGTTAACGTCGGGCTGGCCGGGGATGGATTCTCGGGCACTGTCGGACTTGGGTTGCGTCATGGAAAAGCTCCGGTGCATCAAGGTGATTGGCAGGCGAGCAAGTGCCGTTCCTGCACGCGGAACCCTTTGACGGAGACAAGCGGTTCACGGCCCCTCGGTCAATGTGCGCAGGAACGCGGCGATGTCCTTTGCATCCTGTTCGCTGACACCCAGGTCGGGCATGGCCGTGCCCGTTTTGACGTCTGTCGGATTGCGCAGCCAGCGCTCCATATTGGCGGGCGTATTGGGCAGGACGCCCGCGATGTATGGCCGGTCGCCCATCTGGTCCAGCGCCGGGCCCACGTAGTTCCACGCTCCGGGCACGCCCGGAATCGCATGGCAGGTCACGCAAAGATATTGCTGCAGCGCATCGCGGCCGGCCCGGGCGTCTCCTACCCGGGCCGCGGGCTGGACCTTTTCAAGCGGTGTGGCGGGCGGTTGGTCATCCTCCCCGCGCCGATAATCGTCGGCGGACAAACCCGGCAACACGCGCAGGAACGCCACCACGTCCCATATTTCGTCGTCGGTCAGGCGGTATTGCCAAGCCGGCATGCCGGTCATCTTGATGCCCTGCCGGGTAACCCAGAAGATCTCGGCCGCCGTTCGCATCCGCGCGGTAGCAACCAGCGCGGCGGGCGCCGGGTTCAGCCCCAGCGCGTACGGCTGCGGCGCCACCCCCGGCCCGCCGTGGCATTGGGCGCAGTGGGCGCGGTACAGGCGCGAGCCGTTCTGGATGCGTTCGGCCGTGTCCAGTTCAGGCGCCACGATGTCGGCCGACCGCATCTTCACGGCCCGCGTCAACGCGACATCAAGCAGATGGTGCACCGGCGTGGTGTGCGGCGACGTGGCGGTCACGTCGTACGCGCCGAAGTACACAACAGCGCCACCCACCGCCCCGGCGGTCGCGGCGGCGGCAACAAGCGTGACCGCGGCCGTGCGCTTCCAGCGCTTCATGGCGCCCTCGCCTTGCGGTCTGCACGCCGCACCAGATAGGCGGCGATATCCTCGGCGTCCGCCTGCTGCAAGCCCGTGCCGGGCATGGCCGTCCGGGGATTCACGGCGGGCGGATCCATCAGCCAGCGCACCAGGTTTTCGGGGGTGTTGGGCAGCAGCCCGGCCACGTACGCCTGCCGCGCCATGTTGCCCAAAGGCGGGCCAACACGGGACGGAGGACCGCTGACGCCGGGGACGGTGTGACAGGCGGTGCAGCCGCGCTCGGCGATCAGCCGGCGGCCACGGTCGGGATCGGCCCCTTCGCGCAAGCCGCCCGCCGCATCCGCTGGAAAGAGCGGCCGCTTGTCGTCCTGGCAGGCGCCAAGCAGCAACATCGCAGCCAGGGCCGGTAGCAGGCGGTTGGGTCGGGCAATCCGGCGCAAGGCCGTCTCCTCTAGCGCGCTGTCTGCGCAGAATCTCGAGGCGCCAGCAACTCTTGTGCCCGCAAGACAATCGCGCACGCGGGCACGAAAAATGCTGACGAAGCCTCTCGCGGGCCGGCGGTCCGTTGGCCGGACTGGCCATCGCGCGCCGGATCATCCATTACAAGAACATGGCGAAAATCCTACTTATCGCGCTCGCCGCCGCGTTGCCCGTTGCCGCGTCGGCTCAACCCAGCGGCGAGGACGCTGCGCGGATCGCCGAGATCGGCTGGGTGTTGTACGTGGGCGCGGCGGCGATCTTCGCCGCGGTGGCCGCGGTGCTGGCGGTGGCGATGTTCGGTCCCGCGACACTGCGCCGCCGGCTTTCGCGGACCGGGCTCATCGTCGGCGCGGGCATCGCGTTTCCCGTCGTGGCGCTGACTGCCCTGCTGATCTACGTGCTGACACCTTCCCCGTCGGCGGCCCGGGACGCGGCATCGTTTGCCGCGCGCATCGAAGTCACCGGCGAATTGTGGTGGTGGCGCGTGCGCTATCTGGATGCGTCGGGGGGCTTGCTCTTCGAGACCGCCAACGAGATCCGCATTCCCACGGGAAAGCCGGTGCAATTCCTGCTCAAGTCCGACAACGTGATCCACAGTTTCTGGATTCCCGAACTAGGCGGCAAGCTCGACATGATCCCCGGCCGCGTGAACCGGATGCGCGCGCTGGCCAGAACCCCCGGCACGTTTCGCGGCCATTGCGCCGAGTATTGCGGCGCGCAACACGCCCAGATGCTTTTTGACGTGCAGGCGGTGGACGCGGGCGCATTCGAGGCCTGGGTGCAGGCGCAACGCCAGCCGGCACGCGCGCCCGGACCCGAGCTCAAGCCAGCGGCCGAGCTATTCACGCAGGCGTGCGCGCAATGCCACACGGTGCGCGGCTCGGCGGCACTCGGCACGCTGGGACCGGACCTCACCCATGTGGGCAGCCGCCCCTCCCTTGCGGCGGGCATATTGCCGAACAACGTAGGCGCGATGGGCGGATGGATTGCCGGCAGCCAGCAGATCAAGCCTGGCAATGGCATGCCCTCCTTCGACCAATGGCCGGGCGAGGATCTGCGCGCCGTGGCCCGTTACCTGGAAAGCCTGAAGTGACGCGCCAGACATCCCCGACCGAGCTTCCCAACGCGCTGCCGCGGCCCGAAGGCGAACTCGAGCAGCTCGAACGCGCCTGGAAGCGTCCCACGGGATGGCGGGCGCTCACGGTGGTCAACAACACGTCCATCGGCCTGCTGTACATCGCCACCGCACTGCTCTTTTTCATCCTGGCCGGCGTACTGGGGTTGATGATGCGAACCCAGCTCGCCGCGCCAGACAACAACCTGATCGGCCACGAGCTTTACAACCAGCTCTTCACCATGCACGGCACGGTGATGATGTTCCTGTTCGCGGTGCCGGCCGTCGAGGCGGTAGCCGTACTGCTGCTTCCCAACATGCTGGGCGCGCGCGACTTGCCGTTTCCGCGGCTGTCGGCCTACGCCTATTGGGCCTATGCAATCGGCGGGCTGGTGTTCTTCTGCAGCATCTTCGTGGGGCTCGCGCCCGACGGCGGCTGGTTCATGTACCCGCCGCTGACCAGCACCAAATACTCGCCCGCGGTGAATGCCGACCTGTGGCTGCTGGGCATCGGCTTCATCGAGATCTCGGCGATTGCCGGCGCCATCGAGCTGGCAGTCGGCATCCTGCGCACGCGCGCCCCCGGCATGACGCTGGACAAGATCCCGGTGTTCGCCTGGGTGATGCTGGTGTTCTGCGGCATGGTAATCATCGCGTTCCCTGCGGTCATCGTGGCCACTGCGCTGCTGGAGCTGGAGCGCGCGTTCGACATGCCGTTCTTCATTGCCGATCGCGGCGGCGATCCGCTGCTGTGGCAGCACCTGTTCTGGTTCTTTGGCCACCCGGAGGTCTACATCATCTTCCTGCCCGCCGCCGGCATGGTGTCGATGATGATCCCCGCGATGACCGGCACGCCGCTGGTCGGTTATCGCCTGGTGGTGCTGGCGGTAGTGTCGACCGGATTTCTGAGCTTCGGGCTGTGGGTGCATCACATGTTTGCCACGGGCATTCCGCAGTTGTCGCTCAGCTTCGCGTCGGCCGCGAGCATGGCGGTGTCGGTGCCGACTGCCATCCAGATATTCGCCTGGATCGCCACCATTGCCGCCGCCGTCCGGCTGCGCCCGCTCAAGACGCCTACGCTGTTCATCCTGGGATTCTTCTTTGTGTTCGTCATTGGCGGCCTGACCGGCGTGATGGTGGCCGTCATTCCGTTCGACCTTCAGGCGCACGACACCTACTTTGTCGTTGCGCACCTGCATTACGTACTGTTCGGCGGGATGGTGTTTCCGCTGTTCGCGGCGTTCTACTACTGGACGCCCTTCATCAGCGCGCGGCGGCTATCCGAGCGGCTGGGCCGCTGGGCCTTCTGGCTGATGTTCGTGGGCTTTAACGTCGCCTTCTTTCCGATGCACTTCACGGGGCTGGCCGGCATGCCGCGCCGCGTCTACACCTACGCCGAAAGCCAGGGCCTCGGTCCGCTGAACCTGCTGTCGACCGTAGGCGCCTACCTGATCGCCGCCGGGGTGCTCGTTTTCTTGATCGACCTGGCGCGCAACTTCCGGCCGACCATCGACAACAATGCGGGCAATGTCTGGGACGCCGGCACGCTGGAGTGGCTGCCCAGCGGCAGCTACGGGCTGCGCAGCGTGCCCACGGTGACCAGCCGCGAGCCGCTGTGGGATCAGCCCGGCCTCGAACGGCAGGTCGCCGACGGCCAGCATTACCTACCCAATTCGCCGGCCGGCCTGCGCACCACGCTGGTGACCAGCGCGCTGGAAGCCCGCCCTGATTACGTGCTGCCGTTGCCCGGCCCCGCGTGGTCGCCGCTGCTTGCCGCCGTGGGCACCGCCGGGTTCTTCCTGCTGCTGACCTTCAAGCTGATGACGCTGGCGGCGGCGTTTGGCGTGCTGGCCGTTGTGGCGCTCTGGCGCTGGCTGTGGGACGCGGATACCGGCCCGGACTACCCGCCGGTGGACATCGGCGGCGGCCTGCGGCTGCCCATGATGTGTTCGGGCAGCGCGTCGCATGCGTCGTGGGCGATGGTGATGCTGCTGATCGTGTGCGCCAGCATCTTCGGATCGTTGCTGTTCAGCTACCTGTTCCTCTGGACCACGAATCCGCAGGCCTGGCCCGCGGCCAGCGCGCTACCCACGCCGGGCTGGCCGATGCTGTCCGCCGTCATGCTGGTGGCTGGCGCGGGCCTTGCAGCGGCCGCCGCGCGGCTGATGACGCAAGACCGGCAATCGGCGCTGCGCGGGTGCGTCGCCGGCGCGGCGCTGTTGCTGGCCGCGGCGCCCGCGCTGGACCTGATCGTGCACTGGCAGGCCGGCCTGCGTCCCCAAGCCACCGCCTACACGGCGGCAACGTATGCCGTCGCGGGTCTGCAGGCGCTGTTTGGCGGCCTTTCCGTCGTGATGGCCATCTTTACAGTGGCGCGATCAATGGCGGGAAGACTCAGCCCCACGCGCCGCGCGGCGTTCGACACCACCCGGGCGATGATGAATTACACCGTGGCGCAAGGGCTGATCGCGCTGGCGCTGCTGCACGCCTTTCCGCGGCTGACGGGATAAGCCATGAGAACGCGCTTCTCGGTCGAACTGCTGTATCTCATCGCCGGCCCGCTGATCTGGCTGGCGCATTTTTTGTTCATCTACATCGTCAACGCGCTGGCCTGCGCCCGGTCGGCGTTGACCGGCCTGTGGCTCGGGCTGCCGGTGTCGTCGTGGATCATCGTAGCCGGCAGCGCGGCGGCCCTGGCCGGCATGGCGCTGGCCGCCTGGCGCCAGCGTGCGCGGGTGCACGCGCAGGGCGCGCCGCCCTTTCATGCCTGGCTTTGCGCCGCGCTGTGCTGGCTGTCGGCCGTGGCGGTGGTCTGGGAAACGCTACCGGTTTTCCTGATGGCAGCGTGTCTCTGACCGGATGCACCACGTACCGCGGCGGCGGCAGGCTATTCCGCCCACTCCGGGTCGCCAGTGAACACCACCGTCAGCCAGCGATCGGGGCTGTCGGCGCCAAGCGCCTCCCCGATCTCGTCGCGCAGGCTGTCCCACTCGCCGATGCCGCGCGCGGGCGTGTCGGCCGGCACGATGAAATACAGTTCGATTTCCTTCGATCGGCCAACCTTAGCGACGTACGCGCGATACGACGCGAAGCCATGGCGCTGCACAAAGGCCTGCGCCACGGAGTCCACGTGCAGTTTCAGGTCGGCAGGCGTGACCAGCAGCATCTCGGACAACGCCTGGCGGATGACCGATAGCGGCAAGGGGATGATCACGGCGCACACCACCGCCAGCACGGCCGGGTCGATGTAGGGCGAAATCCATTCCCAGCGGGTGCCCTGCACCCCGAACCCGATGCAGAACGCCACCAGCAGCGCGGCTGTGATGCTGGCCGACATGATCCAGCCCTTCAGGTCCATGTGCAGGAATGCCGACCGGATCCGGCGGTTGGCGCGCGCCTCGGCCAGCGCGATCGCCACGCACGCGGTGAGGGTCAGCACGGCATAGACAAGCGCCAGGCCGAATTCCAGATCGCGCCCCCCTTTCAGCAGGCTGCTGACCGCATTGATGAGCGCGTAGACCGCCACGCCGCTTAGCAGGATGCCGTTCAGCGCGAGCACCATGGGTTCCAAGTGCCAGAAGCCCATCGTGAAGCGCTCGCGCAGCTTGCGCGGCAGTTGCCGGGACGTGGCGTAAGAGGTGATGAGCCGCACGACCACCAGCGACAGCGCGCTCATGCTGGCGTCGACCAGCGAATAGACCCCATCGAAGACGATGGAAAACGATCCCGAGGCCACGCCAAAGCCGATGCCGATGACGGCGATGCAAAGCGTGACCGCGATGGATATCCGCAACACGCCCTGCTCCGAGCGCAGGTCGAACAATGCCGTTCGCGAGGTCATGGTTCCTCCGATGGGGACTGATCTGGCGACACGATAACCGCATCGACCCCTGGGCGGTGCATGGCTCGGCGAGGCGGATCCGACATGAAGCATCAGGTTTATCTGGCACAACCTACTAAACGTAGGCTACGATTGGTAGGTTATCCCATTGAATCGAAGGAAATCGCCATGCACGCGCTCATCGTTGTTGCTCACCCCGATGCGAAGTCCCTCACGCACGCCATCGCCCACCATGTCGCGAACGGGGTCGCGCAACAGGGCTCAGAAACAGGACCGCTGCATTCATACGAGGTGGCGGACCTGGCCGCCGAAGGCTTCGACCCCCGCTTCACCCAGGCCGACGTGGACCTGCACCTGACCCGGTCTAACCCGCCCGCTGACGTGACCGCCGAACACGCGCGCCTGGATCGGGCCGACGCGCTGGTGCTGGTCTATCCCGTGCACTGGTGGTCGTTTCCCGCCTTGTTGAAAGGCTGGATCGACCGCGTCTTCACCAATGGCTGGGCCTATGACGCCAACCCCGACGGCAAGGTGGTCAAACGCTTGCAGCGGCTGCAGGTGCATCTGGTCGCCAGCGGCGGCGCCGATATGCGCACGTATGCGCGGCACGGTTACTTCGGCGCGATGAAGACGCAAATTGATCACGGTATCTTCGGCTACTGCGGCGCGCGCGTGGCAACATCCGATCTGCTGGTGGCGTCCGACGCCGGATACCCCGAAGCGCACCTGACCGCCGCGCACGCCATCGGCCAGCGGATCTTTGCCCCGCAATCGTGATTGCCCGACCTCGAAGAGACCCTTGATGACGTCCCAACCCGCCCCCCGCCGCCGGCTGTCCAAGGACGCGCGGCAACGCCAGCTCATCGACGTGTCGTGGGCGCTGATCCGCGACGAAGGCACTGACGCGTTGACGCTGGGCCGTCTAGCTGAGCAGGCCGGCGTCTCCAAGCCCGTCGTCTACGACCACTTCGGCACCCGCAACGGGCTGCTGGCGGCGCTGTACCAGGATTTCGACCAGCGCCAGACCGGAATCATCGACGCCGCCATCGCCGCCAGCAAACCCACGCTGAAAGACAAGGCAGACGTCATCGCCACCCGGTACGTGGAATGCGTGTCGGCGCAGGGGCGTGAAATCCCCGGCGTGCTCGCGGCGTTGAATGGCTCCCCGGAACTGGCCGCCGTGAAGACGCAGTATCAGCACGCATTCATCAGGAAATGCCGGGACATCCTGGCGCCGTTCGCTGGCCCGCATGGCGTTTCCCTGGCCAGTCTGTGGGGCATGCTGGGCGCGGCCGACGCGCTGTCGCAGGCGGCGGTCGCAGGCGAGATCACGCAGCAAGCCGCCCGGGACGAGCTCTTCCGGATCATTGTGGACATGGTGAAACACGCGCTCCCCCCGGACAAATAGGGTTCCGCTGGGCCTATCTTGCCGCCGCAAGCCGTCAGCACGCCCGCCTATGGACGGTCGAGCAACGCGGCGCAGGCGTCCGCCAGATCGTCGAAGCAATGCAGGAGCACATCCGGCGCAAGGTCGACGGCGGGGATTTCCGTATACCCAAAGTCGACCAGCACCAGCGGCGTGCCGGCCCCGCGCGCGGCGCCCGCATCGGTGTCGGCATCCCCCACCATGACTGTGCGAGCCAGATTGCCACCCACGGCCTGCACGGCCTCGATCAAGTGTGCGGGATTGGGCTTGGCCGCCGACACCGCGTCGATGCCTACCACGCCGTCGAACAACCCCGCCATGTGCAACTTGGTCAACAGGCTGCGCGACAGACCCGTGGGCTTGTTGGTGCACACAACCAGCGTGGCGCCCGCCGACCGAAGCGTTTTCAGGGCGTCTATTACCCCGGGAAAAGGCCGAGTGTCATCGGCGATATGGTCACTGTAGTAGGCAATGAAGCCGCCAAACAGCGCGGCCGCGCGCGCCCCCGGCTCGGGCTCGCCAGCGCTTTTCAGCCCGAATTCCAACAACCACCGTGCGCCTCGGCTGACGAAAGGCCGGCCCCGTTCATAGGGCAAGGGCTCGTAGCCGTGCGCGACCAATACGGCATTTACCGATCCGATCAGATCGGGGGCCGACTCGACCAGCGTTCCGTCGAGATCGAAGGCAATGGTGGCCCCTGCCAGGGCAGTCAAATCGGTCATAGTGGGCTCCGCTTTGGGTCTGGCGCTCGACCAGACCCAAAAACATAGCTTAGCGCTGCGCGGCCTTGCTCACACTAGCGTCGTGTCACTCGACCGACGCCCCCGACTTCTTCACGACTTCGGCCCAGCGCGGGATCTCGGTGGCCATCAGATCCCGAAGCTCATCCGGCGTGCTGCCAACCAGTTCCATGCCCATCGTCTTGCCCAGTTTTTCCTGCACGTCGGGCTCTTTCAGGATCAGGGCAATTTCGGCGGCCAGCTTGTCCAGGATCGGCTTGGGCGTGCCTTTGGGCGCGTACACCGCCTGCCAGGACGCCATCTGGAAGCCCGGCACGCCGGCTTCCTGCATGGTCGGGACCTCCGGAGCGAGCGCGATGCGGTCCTTGGTGGTGACGGCCAGCAGCTTGAGCTTGCCGGTCTGCAGCAGCGGTAGCGCCGCGGTCATCTGGTCGAACATGAACGTCACCGCGCCGGACGAGACGTCCACCATGGCGGGCGGCGTGCCCTTGTAAGGCACGTGCGTGAGCGGCACGCCGATCATGCCGGCGAACAGTTCGCCGGCCAGGTGCGTCGAGGTGCCCGCCCCCGAGGACGCGAACGTGCGCTTGGTGGGGTCGCGCTTGAGCAGCGCGATCAGGTCGGCCACCGAGTTCACGCCCAGGTTCGGATCCACCAGCAGCACGTTAGGCAGGAACGCAATCAACGACACCGGCTCAAAGTCCTTCACCGGGTCGTACTTCAGGTTCTTGTACAGGCTGGCGTTGATGGCATGGGTGCTGATCGTGCCGCCGAACAAGGTGTAGCCATCGGGTGGCGCCTTGGCGACGTAAGTCGCGCCGATGCCGCCGGCGGCGCCCGGCTTGTTTTCGACAACGACGTTCTGTTTCAGGCGGTCGCCCAGCTTCTGGGCCAGCACCCGGCCCACCACGTCGGTCGAACCGCCCACGGTGAACGGCACCACATAGGAAATGGGCTTTTGCGTGGGCCAGTCGGCGGCGCTGGCGGGCAACGCCAGCGTACCGAAGACCGCGCCGGCCAGAAGCGCGGCCAGCGCGCCACGTCGTTGCGTGTTCATGATTTGTCTCCTGCCTTGTTTTATAGGTATGTGTGGGGTGCCGGTCGTGCCGGCGGCAAGGCTCAGCGGCCCTGTTCTTTGCGCCAGGCGGCGAATTTGTCCTTCGTGCCCGGATCGGTCGGCGGGTACAGGCCCAGGATGGACGCGCCGCCTTGCACCTGGCTGGTCACGAAGTCTTCGAAGGCGGTCATTTCAACGGCCTCAAGGGCGATCTCGTCGGCCAGATGGGCCGGAATGACGACCACGCCTTCGCGGTCGCCCACGACGATATCGCCCGGCCACACGGCCACGTCGCCGCAGCCGATGGGCGCATTGATGTCCAGCGCCTGGTGCAGCGTCAGGTTGGTGGGCGCGGACGGACGCTGGTGATAAGCGGGAAAGCCCATCTCGGCGATTTCCGGCGAATCGCGAAAGCCGCCGTCGGTCACCACGCCTGCCACGCCGCGCTTCATCAGGCGGGTGACCAGGATCGAGCCTGCGGAGGCGGCGCGCGCATCCTTGCGGCTGTCGATGACGAAGACCGCGCCTTCCGGGCAGGTCTCCACTGCGGCGCGCTGCGGGTGCGCACGATCTTCGAACACCTTGATCGTGTTCAGGTCTTCGCGCGCGGGGATGTAGCGCAGCGTGAAGGCCGGGCCAACCATGTTGGGCAGGTTGGCGTTCAGCGGGCGCACGTCCTGGATGAACTGGTTGCGCAGGCCGCGCTTGAAAAGCGCCGTGCACAGGGTGGCGGTGCTGACGCCGGCCAACCTGGCGCGGGTTTCGGGATTCATTTGGGACACGATGACTCCGGGTATTTGATCGTGGATCTAAAGAGGACGGGAATCAGAAGATGGCGGGTTCAGGCACGGGCGCGCCAAACTCCGTTTCCAGGAAATCGAGGTCGCAGCCGTCGTTGGCCTGCAGGATGTGCTTGGAATACATCCAGCCGTAGCCGCGCTCGTAGCGCTTGGGCGGCGGCGTCCAGGCGGCGCGGCGCGCGGCCAGTTCCTCGTCGCTGATGTTCAGATTGATGGTGCGGGCGGGCACGTCCACGGTGATCGTGTCGCCGGTCTTGACCAGCGCCAGCGGGCCGCCGATGTAGCTTTCGGGCGCCACGTGCAGGATGCAGGCGCCGTAGCTGGTGCCGCTCATGCGCGCATCGGACAGGCGCAGCATGTCGCGCACGCCCTGCTTGACCAGCTTGGTCGGGATCGGCAGCATGCCCCACTCCGGCATGCCCGGACCGCCCTGCGGGCCGGCATTGCGCAGGATCATGATGTGGTCGGCGGTGACGTCCAGGTTTTCGTCCTCGACGGCGGCCTTCATGCTGGGATAGTCGTCAAAGACCAGCGCGGGGCCGGTGTGACGCAGGTATTGCGGGGCGCATGCGCTCGGTTTGATGACGCAGCCGTCGGGCGCGATATTGCCGCGCAGCACGGCCAGTGCGCCCTCGTCGTAGATCGCCTCGTCCAGTTTGCGGATCACGTCGTCGTTGTAGACCTCGGCGCCGGCGATGTTCTCGCCCAGCGTCTTGCCGGTGACCGTCATGGCCGACAGGTCCAGGTGGAGGTCCTGCAACCGCGACATCAGCGCCGGCAGGCCGCCCGCGTAGTAGAAGTCTTCCATCAGGTAGGTGTCGCCGCTAGGCCGGATGTTGGCGATGACGGGCACCTTGCGGCTGGCCGCGTCGAAGTCGTCCAGGCCCACGGCGCACCCCGCCCGGCGCGACATGGCGACCAGGTGGATGATGGCGTTGGTGGAACAGCCCATCGCCATGGCGACGTTGATGGCGTTCTTGAAGGACGCCACGCTCAAGATGCGCTGCGGCGTCAGGTCGTCCCAGACCATCTCGACCACACGCCGGCCGCACTCGGCGGACATGCGCATGTGATTGACGTCCGCAGCAGGGATGGACGAGGCGCCCGGCAGCGTCATGCCAATGGCCTCGGCAATGGCGGTCATGGTGCTGGCGGTGCCCATCGTCATGCAGGTGCCGTAGCTGCGGGCGATGCCGCCTTCCACTTCGGTCCATTGTTCCTGCGTGATCTTGCCGGCGCGGCGTTCGTCCCAGAGCTTCCAGGCGTCCGACCCGGAACCCAGGATCTTGCCCTTCCAGTTGCCGCGCAGCATGGGACCGGCCGGCACGTAGACGCACGGCAGGCCGGCGCTGATGGCGCCCATGATGAGTCCCGGCGTGGTCTTGTCGCAGCCGCCCATCAGGACGGCGCCGTCCACCGGGTGGCTGCGCAGCAGTTCCTCGGTCTCCATGGCCAGGAAGTTGCGGTACAGCATCGTGGTCGGCTTGACGAAGGATTCCGACACCGAGATCGCGGGCAGTTCCACCGGAAAGCCGCCCGCCTGGAACACGCCGCGCTTCACGTCTTCGACGCGCTGCTTGAAGTGGCTGTGACAGGGGTTCAGGTCGGACCAGGTGTTGATGATGGCAATGACGGGGCGCCCCGCCCAATCGTCCGGGCCGTAGCCCATCTGCATCATGCGGGAACGGTGGCCAAAGGAGCGCAGATCGTCCTTGGCCATCCAGGCAGCGCTGCGCAAGCTTTCGTAGGTGCGTTTCATGGGATACGAGGGGATGCGGAGTGAGAGTCAAAGCATTTAAACACTAATACATTAGTGCGTCAGCTAGGTGAAAACCCGCTACACTGCGGCATTCGTTATCAGCCCTTCCCCACGCGGGATTCGACACGCTTACCTGATGCAAAGCCAGAAGCTCAGACTGGATCGCTCCCGCCACGCGGCACCCCAGGTTTTTGAACACCTGCGGCGCCAGATCATTTCGCTGGAACTCGTTCCCGGCGCGCCGCTGTCGCGCGTCACCCTGGCCGAGTGCTACGGCCTGAGCCAGACCCCCATCCGCGACGCGCTCATGCGGCTCGCCGAGGAAGCCCTGGTCGAAATCTATCCGCAGCACACCACGGTAGTCAGTCGGGTCGACATCGCCGCCGCGCGGCAGGCGCATTTCCTGCGCCGCTCGCTGGAACTGGAGATCGTCCATCTGCTGGCGCAGCGGCCCGATCCGTTATTGCTCCAGCGCCTGCAATCCTCCATCGACCTGCAGCGCGCCGCCCACGCCAGCGGCGAATACCAGCAGTTCATCAACGCGGATCAGGCGTTTCACCGCGACATGCACGAAGCCGCGGGCGTGGCCAGCCTGTGGGAGATGGCGCAGCGCTACAGCGGCCACCTGGACCGGTTGCGCCGGCTGCATCTGCCCGAAGCCGGCAAGGCCGAACGCATCCTGGACGACCATCAACGGCTGTTGGACGCCATCGCCGCGCAGGATCCGGCCCGGGCGCAGCAGGTGCTGCGCGAGCACCTGTCCGGCACGCTCAGCCAGGTGGCTGAAATCTGCAAGCGTTATCCCGATTACGTGGTGGCCGATTAGCCTAGTGCGCGCCGTGCACAAGCCGTGAACCAACGGCTGATTGGCGGACGGCTGATCGCCTAGACGGGGGCCTACGCAAAGGCGGGCTCAATCCAGCGGATACCGCTGAATGACGGTCTTGCCGCTGCGTTCTGCAAGCGACAGCAAGGCGTCGCCGGTCTGGTCCAGGCCCAGCAGCCCGCGCTCCTGCTCGTGCGACAACTGGATCGGCCGCCAGGACCTGCCCTTGTCGCGGCTGTAGAAGTAGGTCTTCGTGTATTCGTTGCCCGAGAACAGTTGTTCGGCGTAGGTCTTGATGACCCACGCATTGCGGCCGAACCACGCCTGCCCGATCCACGACTTGGCGCCGCGCACATCGGGCGAGCGCGACCGCTTCACCCAGGACATGCCGCTCTTGTCCAGCTGGTAGATGGTGTCGCCCTCGGTTTCGAAGACGGGCTGATCGCGTGTCAGCAGCGCGTGGGCGTCCTGGGCAGGCACCCGGGCGACGTCCGGCGTGATGCGGAACGCCGGCGACGCGCCTTCCTGGAATTGCACCTCGAAGCGGCGCGTCTCGATCAGCTCGGGCGCGTCCTGGCCTTCGGGCCGCACGCGGGTGCGCCAGCTCCAGCCCACCGCGCGCGTGTCGTCCAGCGGATAGAGCGACCAGCCATAGCCAAGTTGCTCCGGGCCATAAGCCTTGCGGTCCCGCTCCGCCGTCTCGGCAAACTTGCGCTCAAATGCCGCCGAATCCGGCCACACCTGCTCTTTCAGCCGCGTCGCCGACCACCGCTTGGCGCCATCGCAGCTATACAGCAGACGCACGCCGGTCTCGTGGTTTTCCAGGGCAATCGCCAACCGGTCGGTGAGAAAGGCTGTGTGCAGCTGCGGCACGCCCAGCGTCACGTCGGGATCGTAGGTCCAGGTGACGCCCAGGTCGTCGGAGCGCAGCGCATCCCAGGCAGCGGGCTGGTCGCCTTCGCCCGGACTGCGCAGGGTGCTGGTGATCAGATACAGCGGCTCGCCGCCGGGCGCGCCGATCAGGGTGACGCCGGTATCGCCGCTGACGGAGGCCAGCAGCTCGAACACGCCGGTGCCCCGTCCTCCATAAATGAGGTTGCGTGCATCGGAGGTGGAACGGCCAGTCTGCAGCATGGTCAGGGCCAGATCGCCGTGGCCATGCGCCATGGCGGTGATGGCACCGGTCTGCGCGAGCTGGATGCGCTGCTTCTGCAGCCGATCTTTCAAGGCCGGGATCTGCGTGTCGAGCACGGGCGCCTGCGCCAGGCCGTCAATGTCCTTGGCGGTGACCAGAAGCTGGCCGGTCAGCAATTGGCGTTCGCCGTAACGCTGGATGGCAACGCGCGAGTAAGACGCCAGCGCCGGGCCGTTGAGTTCGCCGACGACCTCGCTGCGCGGCAGCGGATCGCCCATCGGGATGATCTGATAGATGCCCCGCGCCAGCACGGCGGCCGAGAGGACCGCCAAGCCGGCGGCCACGAGTCTGATGGTCTTGGGTCCAGGCATCCCGGGCATAATGCCAGCCCCCCACGCCGCCAGCCACATTTATCGAACGGACAGAACTATAGCGCGTTGCGCCTGGTTCTCTATACTGGCGTAACGCACGCTCACGTCTTACCGGACGCGCGCCCCTACCCCGACACCACGGAATCGCCCATGACCGCAAGGCCTCCTTCTGCCCTCCTCGCCCTGGCCCTGTTTGTCGCGGCGAGCGCCGGCACGCTGGCGCATGGCGCCGCCGCCAACGATCCAGCCTGGGTTCCGGTCGACCCGCAGACGATGCCCGGCGTGTTCTACGACAGCAATTCCATCCGCACCGTGTCCGAAAGCCCCACGGTACGGGCGGTGACGGTGGCCTGGTTCTACGCCCAGCCCCGCATCTCCGAGGCCAATGGCCAACCCTATGGCTCGGTGACCCAGCCCATCACGCTGAACTGCGGCGCCAACACCTATACGGTCACCGAGGTCTTGCACCACGCCGGCAACGACGCCACCGGGGCAATCGTCGAATCCATCCCCGTGGCGGGCATCCGCAATGCGCCCGTGACGCGCGACCCGGTGCAGCGGCGTCTGCGGGACCTGGTGTGCGAGGCAAACGGCAAAAGCGCGCGCAAGTAGCCGCTACTGCCCTCGCCAGTACCGGTACAGCGCCCGGGCGCCGGCATCCAGCAAAAAGCCCAGCACGCCGATCATCAGCACCATCGCCATCAGTTCCGAATAGGCCAGCCGGTCGCGCGTGTCCAGAATGAAATACCCCATGCCGGCCGACACGCCCAGCATTTCGCATGGGACCAGGACGATCCACAGGATGCCGATCGCCAGCCGCACGCCGGTCAGGATATGGCCCATCACGCCGGGCAGGATGACGCTGCGCAGCGTCTCCCAGCGGGTCGCGGCAACGCTTTGCGCCAGTTGCAGCCACCGCGGATCAAGCTGCTGCACGCCAGCAGCCGTGTTCAGCACGATCGGCCAGACCGCCGCGAATGCCAGCAGGAAATAGACGGGATCGTCGCCCACGCCAAACACCATGACCGCGATCGGCATCCACGACAGCGGCGAGATCATGCGCAGGAATTGCATGGCGGGCGATGCGGCCGCTTCCAGCCGGCGCCAGCTTCCGATCGCCAGGCCCAGCGGCACGCCGATCGCCAAGGCCAGTCCCAATCCCACCGCGATCCGCCGCAGGCTGACCAGGATGTGGGCAGGCAAATCCGAGCTGGTGAGCAATTCGCCAAGGCTGACGAACGTGGGCCCGGGCGCAAAGCGCCGCGCCATGCCGCCCGCCGGCGCCAGGACCTCCGTGCCCAGCCACCACAGCACCAGCAGCAGGCCCAACCCGCCCAGGCCGAGCGCGTAGCGCGCGCCCACGCCAAGGCCCGCGGCCGTCCTGGGCCGGGAAGGCGCCGCGGATCGCCGCTCGGCTTCCGGCGGGGCATGCGTTTCGTGCGGTGCCTGCGCCACCGACTCGCGTCCCGTCACGCCTGCACCATCTCGGTCCGGCTGTAGGCATCGGGGAAGCCGAAGCGCGACAGGCCGCCGGCCGATTCGATTGCCCGCCGGACATAGCGATCATCCACCAGCTCGGCCGCCGCGCGCGCCGGATCCAGGTCAGCCAGGAATCCGCGGTCCGCCTCGATCAGCGTATCGCGCAGCCGCCGCACCAGTTCCTCGGTGTAACTGGGAAACGGATACGGCTGGAAGTCGATGCGGCGTTCATCCCAATCGGCGTGCCGGATCGCGCCGCTGGCCAGATACTGCTCGCGGTCCTCGGGCGGCGGAGCCAGCACCTTGGTCAGCGCCGGCAGCGTATGCGGGGTGTAGCGGTTGATCCCTTCCTTGGACAGCAGCCGCGCTGTCTCGGCCCGGTTGTCGCGGATCCAGAGCTGCGCCTGCACGATGGCGTCCACCACCTTCTGCGACCATTCCGGCCGCTGCGTCAGGTCGCGCTCGTGCATGAAGACGACGCAGCAGGCGTGGTTGCGCCAGATGTCGCCCGTAAAGCGCAGCACCTTGCCCACGCCCAGGGTTTCAGCCGCCGCGTTGAACGGCTCGGCCACGATGTAGCCGGCGATGCGCTGCTGCGCCAGGGCGGGCGGCATGTCCGCGGGCGCCATGACGACCAGGTTCACTTCATTGGCGGCCGGCGCGCCGTCCTTGCGCGACACCGGCGTCAGGCCGTTCTCGCGCAGCAGGTACTGCAGCATGACATTGTGGATGGAGTACCAGAACGGAATCGCCACCGTCTTGCCGCCCAGGTCCTTCACGGCATTGACGGCGGGCGCGACGGTCAGGCCGGAGCCGCCCACGTGGTTCCAGGCCACCACCTTGGCGGGCACCTTGCTGCCAAAGCGCGCCCACACCGTCATCGGCGACAACAGGTGCACCACGTTCACCTGACCCGAGATGAAGGCTTCAATCACCTGCGCCCAACTGCGCAGCAGCACGGGCTTTTCGGCCTTGACGCCCGCCTTGTCGAAGAGCCCATTGTTATGCGCCACCAGCAGCGGCGCGGCGTCGGTGATCGGCAGATAGCCGATGCGCACGGGTGCATCGGGCTCGGACTGTGCCCGGGCGTTGAAGGCCGACAGCAGGGATGCAGCGCCGCCGGCGGTCAGCAGGGCCGAGAGTTTCAACCAGTCGCGACGCGACATGTGTTCAAGGCACATCAGAAAGCTCCTAGCGGGGTTGGTCAGACTGGGTCGTGGTTAGTCAGGCAAGCACGGCATCGCCGCGCGTGGCCCGCAGCGCGGCGCGCAAGCGGGTAAGGATCTCCAGGCGCAGCGCGCCCATTTCCGGCAGCAGGTCGGCGCGTGGCTGCGGCAGGTCCACCTGCCACACACCCAGGATGCGGCCGGGCGCGCCGCCCAGCAGCACGATGCGGTCGGCCAGCAGCAGCGCTTCGTCGATGTCATGCGTGATCAGGACGGCCGCCGTCTGGAAGTCGGCCACCACCTTGCGCAGCAGCTCCTGCATTTCGCCGCGCGTGACCTCGTCCAGCGCGCCAAAGGGTTCGTCCAGCAGCAGCACCGACGGCTGACGCGCCAGGCACCGCGCCAGCGCCGTGCGCTGCGCCATGCCGCCCGACAACTGGGCCGGCCGCAGATGGCGCGCGTGCGCCAGTCCCACTTCGTCGATGGCCTGCGCCACGCGGGCGCGGCGCTGCGCATCCGTCAGCGCCGGCTGATGCTTGAAATCCAGTCCGAAGGCGACATTGCGCTCCAGCGACAGCCAGGGCAACAAGCTCGGATCCTGAAACGCCACCGCCACACGCGGATGCACGCCCGTGAGCGGCGCGCCCTCCATCAGCAGCGTGCCCTCGGTGGCAGGCTGCAGGCCGGCCAGAACACGCAGCAGGCTGGATTTACCGGCGCCGCTGGCGCCCAGCACGGCCACCACTTCGCCGCGCGCCAGGTCCAGGCCGACGCCTTCAAAGACGGCGGCGTCCGCACCGGGGTAGCGCAGCGCCAGATTCCGGGCCTGTAGCACCGGCAGCGGCGCCGCCGTCATGAGGCAGCCTGCGCGGCAAGCCGGGCCTGGCGCTTGGCCAGTTCGGTCTTCAGTTGCACCAGGCTCGGCGTCACGATGGGCAGAAACGCCGCTTCGCGCCAGCGCCGCGCAAAGCCTGCGCCCCCGGGCTTCAGGTAGGCCGCGCCGCCGCTGGCTTGCAGCTCAAGCTGCACCGCCGCATTGGCGGCGTCGGCCAGCGCGATGCGAATCTCGAACAAGGCCCACGGCTCGGTCACGAAGCGCTGGCTGCGCACGCCGGCAATAAGGCTGGCCGTCAATTCCTCGAGTTGCGCGGACAGCGCCTTCAAGGGCTGGCCCAGGATGCCGCGCGACGCCTGCCCCTGCCCCGCTTGCCCGGCTACCTGCAACGCCCTGCGCGCCAGGCCGATCGACAGGCCGCATTGCAGGCCGGCGAAGGCGGGACGCGCGCCCGGCAGATACTGCCGCGCGTCGGGGTGGATCAGCCATTCGGGACCGATGCGCACGCCGCGCACGTCCAGCGCGGCGGTGTTGCTGGACTGCAGGGCCAGCAGCGACAGGTCCGCGCTGCGCTCCAGTCCGGCGATATCGTGCGGCAGCGCGACAACCGCCGGCGTGCCGTCGGGCGCGGTGACCGCCGCCGCAACGAGAAAGCCCTGCGGACGCAGGTTCGTCACCCAGGGCATGCGGCCGTCCAGCGCCCATTGCCCGTCATCGCCCTGCGCCGCAATCTGCAGCGATTCGATGCCGCTCAGGAACTTCATGGCGTTGGATAGCGCGGTAGCGCCCGCCAGCTCGCCGGCCAGCAGCGGCGCCAGCCAGCGCTCGGTCAGCGCCGCATTGGGGCTGGTCAGCAAGTATTCGATGAAGACGCGCTGCCCCCACGCGACAAACGCGCTGGCAACCGACAGTTCGGCTATCTGCGACACCGCTTCGATCGCATCGCCGATATCGGTGCCGGCCAGGCCGCCCTTCAACTCGGGCACGCCAATGCGGAACAAACCCGCCGACGCCAGCCGCGGCAGCACCGTGGCGGCGTCAAGGCTGCCCTCGTCCAGCGCGTCGGCATGCTGCGTGAGCCAATCCCGCAGGTCTTGCGGCAGGATCGCGCCGCCGGCCGGTGCTCCGTTGTCGTGCTGCCGGGTTGCGGTTTGCGCCGTCATTGCGCGCCGCTCCAGGCGTATTCGCTGAGCTGTTCGTTCAAGGGAGTCTGCGCCAGGTTGTTGGCGAAGTTGCAGATCGTGGCCAGGCCCACGCCCAGGATCACCTCAAGCGCGTTGCCCTCGGTGTAGCCCGCGTCGCGCAAGGCCTTGAGTTCCGCGTCGTCGACACGGCCGCGCGTGCGGATCACGGCCTGCGTGAATGCCGCCAGCGCCTGCAACCGCGCGTCGGGCAGCGTGCCCTGCGCGCGCAGCGCGTCCACGACTTCGGGTGACAGCTTGGCCTTGTTGCGCGCCAGCGCGGTGTGACCCGCCACGCAGAAGGTGCAGCCGTGCAGCGTGCCGGCCACCAGTTGAACGACCTCGCGCTCCTGCAGCGTCAGGCCGGCGCGCGCATTGATCTGCGACAGCGTCTGATAGGCCTCGAGCGCAGCGGGTGCGCTCGCCAGTACGCCCAGCAGGTTCGACAGATATCCCGAGCCCTTCTCGGCCGCGGCCAACGCCGGGCGGGTGGGTTCGGGCGCGCTTTGCGCGGTGTGCACGGTCAGACGGGCCATGAAGATCTCCGTAGGGCTAGCGAATGAAAACATCATTGTGCGTGCAGCGCCCCGCAAGCGACAATGCACGAGGATCGCAACTTGATGCTCGATCTTATCGACTTTCAGCTATGCGCATATAACCGAATCGCACCTTGACCCCAGATTCCTCCCTTACCGATCAAGCCGCCGTGGACGCGGTGCTGCTGTCCAGCCTGGAGGTGCAATCCAGTCTTTATCACCTGGGCCAGTATTGCGGCAACTGGACCGCCAGCACCAGCGGACGCGCCCGCGCCAGTTTCCACCTGATCCTGCACGGCCGCTGCCGGGCAGACATCGCATCGGGCCAGGAATCGCACACGCTGGCGGCGGGCGATGGCATCTTCTTCCTGCGCGACGTCGCCCACGTGTTGACGCCCCTGCAGCCGTCCGCCACCGCCAGCGCGGCGTGCGGCCCGATGCAGCCGCTGTCGCCCCGTCAGCCCGACGGCACGGGCCTTGCCTGCGGGTTCTTCCAATTTCGCCCGGGGCTGGCCGACCTGCTGGCCGACACACTGCCCGACTATCTGCTGCTGCGCGCGGACGACGAACGCTTTCGCGCCGCGCGCGGCGTGTTCAATCTGATCCTGGACGAGACCACGCGCGCGCCGTCTGCCTCGCCCGTCGTGCTGGAGCGCCTGACGGATCTGCTGATCTTCTTCATGCTGCGCCACCTGGCCATTCAAGACCGCCAGGCGCATGGTCTTTTCGTGCTGGCGCGCGATCCGGCCATGGCCGGGCTGCTGCAGGCCATCCTGGCTGAGCCCGCCGCGCCCTGGAGCATGCAGGACATGGCGGATCGCGTTCATATGTCCAAGGCCACCTTCCACCGCCGCTTCACGTTGCAAAGCGGCACAACGCCGGCGCAGCTACTGCAGTTGCTGCGCATGCGCGTGGCGCGGCGGCTCCTGGACCAGGGCATGGGCATACAGGAGGCCGCCGAACGCGTGGGCTATCAATCCCAGGCCGCATTCAGCCGGGTGTTCCAGCGCACGGAAGGCGTGGCGCCGTCCGCCTTGCGGCGGCGCCGTCCCACATCGGTCTGACCGGTTTCCAGCCCGGTGCGGGCGTCGCGCCGGGCGCTTACACCTGTGCCAGCGCTTCTTCCAGATCGGCGATCAGATCGTCGATGTGCTCGATGCCGATGGACAGGCGCACCGTTTCCTCGCGCACGCCAGCCTTCTTCAATTCTTCTGCATTGAGCTGGCGGTGCGTGGTGGACGCCGGATGCGTGGCCAGCGACTTGGAATCACCGATGTTGACCAGGCGCGTGAACAGCTGCAGCGCATCCTGGAAGCGCGCGCCGGCGTCGCGGCCGCCCTTCACGCCAAACGTGAAAAGGCCTGGCACCTTGCCGCCCAGGTACTTCTTGGCCAGTGCATGGTCCGGGTGATTCGGCAGGCCCGCGTAATTCACCCATTCGACCTTCGGATGCTCGCGCAGGTAGCTGGCGATCTTGACCGCGTTCTCCACGATGCGGTCCACGCGCAGCGCCAGCGTCTCGATGCCTTGCAGGATCTGGAACGAGTTGAACGGCGAGATCGCCGCGCCGGTGTTACGCAGCGGCACGACGCGGGCGCGGCCAATGTAGGCGGCCGGGCCGAAGGCTTCGGTGTAGACCACGCCGTGGTAGCTGACGTCCGGCTCGTTCAGGCGCTTGAAGCGGGTCTTGTGCTCGGCCCACGGGAACTTGCCCGAGTCGATAATGGCGCCGCCCAGGCTGGTGCCGTGCCCGCCCAGATACTTGGTGAGCGATTGCACCACGATGTCCGCGCCGTGCTCGATGGGACGCAACAGGTACGGCGACGGCACGGTGTTGTCGACGATCAGCGGCAGGCCGTGGCGATGCGCCAGCTCGGCCAGCGCGGCGATGTCCGTGATGTTGCCGAGTGGGTTGCCGACCGACTCCGCGAAGATCGCCTTGGTGCGGTCGTCAATCTGCGCTTCGAAAGCGGCCAGATCGGAAGGGTCGGCAAAGCGCGTCGTGATGCCGTACTGCGGCAGCGTGTGCGCGAACAGGTTGTAGGTGCCGCCGTACAGCGTGCTGGACGAAATGATGTTGTCGCCCGCCTCGGCGATGGTCAGGATCGCGTATGTGACGGCGGACTGGCCCGAGGCCAGCGCCAGCGCGGCAATGCCGCCTTCCAGGGCCGCCACGCGCTGCTCCAGCACGTCGGTGGTCGGGTTCATGATGCGGGTGTAGATGTTGCCAGCGACCTTCAGGTCGAAGAGGTCCGCGCCGTGCTGCGTGTCATCGAACGCGTAAGCCACCGTCTGGTAGATGGGCACCGCCACTGCGCGCGTGGTCGGATCAGGGCGGTAGCCGCCGTGGACGGCCACGGTTTCCAGACGCCAGTTGGGCTTCTTCGATTCAGTCATCAGTCTCTCCGGTAATACGTGATTGAAAATTCAGATCAGGCCGCAAATGCGCGCACGGCGCACACGATGCGTTCGATGTCTTCATGGTTGTTATAGGCGCCTACGGACAGGCGCACGTAACCATACTCCACGACGCTCGCCACGACACCGGCCTGCGTCAAATGCGCCAGCGCGGCAGCGGGGTCGGTCACGCGCAGCGCCGTCGTCGTGCTGCGCACGTCATCGCCCGGCGGCGACACGACCTGCGCGCCAAGGCTGCGCAGTCCCTCGCTCAGCGCCTGCGACAGTTCGAGCACCCAGGGCTCGATGCGCTCGGGCCGGGCCTGTTCGATCAGGTCCAGCGCGCCCGTCCAGCCGGCGATGCCGGGGTAGTACAGGTTGCCGGTTTCCAGCCGCCGCGCGTCGCTGGTGTCCGACACCGCCGCCTGCCATTGCAGACCGGACTTGTCCAATGTGGTCACGCCAGACGGGCCGATGTAGAACGGGTCCAGCGCATCGAGCAGCCGTGACGACACGTGCAGCAGCCCCACGCCCAGCGGACCCAGCATGCCCTTGTGCGCACCGCATGCAAAGGCGTCGACGTGCCAGTCGTCCACCTGCGCGCGCAGCAGGCCGGCGCCCTGGATCCCGTCCACAACCAGCCAGATGCCGCGCTCCGCGCAGCGGCGCCCTAATTCCTGGATGTCGATACGCAGGCCCGTGCCGTACTGCACCCACGACACCGCGATCAATCGCGTGCGGGCGTCCACGTGCTGCCAGAGGTCATCGACCGTGAAGCGATGCGCGCGCGCCTGCGCCACGCGCACCTGCACGCCTCGGCGCCGCAAGTTCAGCCACGGCAAGGCGTTTGACGGATGTTCCTGATCGTCGACGATCAGGTTGTCTCCCTCCTTCCACGCCAGTCCCTGCGCGACCGTGTTCAATCCCTCGGTGGTGTTCTTGGTGAACGCCAGCCGGTGCGCGTCGCCGCCGATCAGCCGGGCCAGCCGCACGCGCAAGGCGTCGGCATCGCGCAGCCATTGCGGCTTGTCGCTGCGAGCATGCGTGATGCCGTCGAAGAAGTCCGCCACCGCGGCCGCCACGCGCGGGGACAAGGGGCTGGTGTACGCGATGTTGACATACACCTTGTCGCGCGTGATGGGAAAAAACTGTCTGAATTCGTCCTGCCAAGTCATGCGCAACCCACTCCGCCAGACCATCTGGCATGCGGGCATTCTAGGTATATGACGCGCATCTGGATAAGGCTTAGTTTTCATATTGATATGAGTATTAAGTCGCTCGGCAAACCGTGGCCCACCCATAGAATTCGTGCCTCTCTTGCACACAACAATCATGGGAACAGCATGCGTTTGATTCATCTATTCAAGGCCGCGGGCGTGGCCGCCGCGATCGCGCTGGCCGGTGCATCGCAAGCCGGCACGGTTGACACCATCAAGAAGCGCGGCGAACTGGTGTGCGGCGTCAGCCAAGGCTCGGCAGGCTTGTCGATTGCCGACAAGCAAGGCCGCTGGACCGGACTTGACGCCGACCTGTGCCGCGCGCTGGCCGCCGCCGTGCTTGGCGATCCGGACAAGACCCGCTTCGTGCCGCTGAGCTCGCAGCAACGCTTTCCGGCTCTGCAGTCCGGCGAGATCGACGTGCTGAACCGCAACACCACCATCACCTCGGGCCGCGACGCCGGGCTGGGCATCGCGTCCGCCGGCATCGTGTTCTACGACGGCCAAGGCTTCCTCGTGCCGCGCAAGCTGGGCGTCAAGAGCGCCACCGAACTGGAAGGCGCGCAGGTCTGCGTGCAGCCCGGCACGGTGAATGAACAGAACCTGGTCGACTACTTCAAGAAGAACAAGCTCAGCTATCGCCCGGTCGTCATCGAGAACCTGGTCGAACTTGAACAGGCCTTCTACGCCGGACGCTGCGACGTCTACCTGTCGGATGCCTCCACGCTGGCCGCCAGCCGCGCCGCACGCGCCAGCAAGCCGGACGACTTCGTCATCCTGCCCGAGCGGATCAACAAGTCGCCGCTCGGCCCCTTCGTGCGCCAGGACGACC
>Ga0213827_1000082_pt1 | contig 138938 bp, 130 predicted proteins | sample MC6MC0898MG_FD_180669 | JGI IMG/M metagenome (GOLD analysis project Ga0213827, IMG submission 180669) | Enriched soil aggregate microbial communities from Iowa State University, Ames, United States - MC6-MC0898-MG | ecosystem: Environmental > Terrestrial > Soil > Unclassified | place: USA...
CCTAAAAAAGGAGACATCACCGCACCAGGACTTTTGGTAAAATCTGTAGATAGTCTCATTGCTCAGGTTACTTATGACAATGAAATGATCGATAAGTCATTAAATGAACGTTTCCATTCTTCAGTGGGTGCAGGGAAAACTGAGGTAGATTTTAAATATAAATATTTGTATCCGGGATTGACGAATCCGGTTCCATCCGGAATTGCAGCGCAGTTGATCAACTATGGAAATCCGTTTTTAGCGAAAGGATATATTCCTAAAGAATTGATGGATTACAAACAGAATATGGAAAAAGGTATTCTTGTTTCTGAGAGTGAATATGATCAGTTGAAAGCTTTTTATAAAGAAGTTTATGAAAATACGGGTGCTGCAAGAACAGACTTTAAGCAGGGAAGAGCAATTAGAGAATATGTTAAATTATTAAAGAAATATAATCCAACGCTGAAATTTTTAGACAAAGGAGAGTTGTATAAGAAGCCGATGTCTTATGCAGTGGGAGTAAGTACAGGTTTTGATAATTCTGATGAAGAAAAAATGTCTAAATACATGCTTGCGGGCTGGAAAAAATCTAATATCATCACCAATGAAGAAGCGAGAACTTACTTTAAATATTACAAAGATCTTGCAGACAGAATGCTTACTTACAGAAACAATCCTGCGGTAAAAATTAAGCAGAACGGACAGGAATTTTATTGGCTTAATGAATATTTTATGCCAACAATGCTTCCTGTAGAGGAACCGGAATATACTCAACATTAATTAGTTATGACATAATAAAAAAACGGAGAATTAATTTTCCGTTTTTTTTATGTTAGAATACTTTTTGTTATCTTTGAGTACCAAATCTCACATTATGTCTACTCAATCATCATCCCATGATGGTAAACACTTCGTAGTTCAAAAAGGAACATGCCAGTGTAACCAGGGAGATCAGTTTCCTAAGCATATCGTAAATGCTCACAACAAACATTTCTGGAATGATTCTGCAGGAAATGCAGATTATTTAGCCGTTACAGAAGACGACCTACAGTTTAATCCACCAGGGCCAAGTTTTGGAAAATGCAAATTGAAACCCAGTTCGGGTGGTTACCTTCCGTGTGCTTATGCTCCTGCCGGAAAATGGCAGAAAACTTACGAAAAAGTTTTAGTAATGGGTAAGAAATGCGTAACAGAAGTTTCAGAGCTTCAATGTGCAACGGGTGGAAAAATTACGATTAAAGATCACGGACAGCGTGGTGAGATGAGTAAAAAGAATGTAAAAAATGCTGATGCAAAAGTAATCAGACACGTAAATCCTCTTGTGGATGTGAATGACTTTAAAGAAACAGTAATGGAAAGCGAAATCGACGCTTATTAATCTATAAACTTTCCTGAAATGTCTAAAAAAGGAGTTTCAAAAATATCCGGAAATCCTTCTCCAAAAGTAGGAGAAGCTACTACTTATACCGTTACAGATTGGTATCCTTCCACACCTCAAAACCAAAGGAATCCGGCAAATGTTATTTGGGAATTATTTAAAAAAAGATCCAACGGAAGATTTACATCAACCAACATCAAAAAAACGGGTGTTGGGAACTTTACTTTCGGAGAAGTTGCACAAAAACATACCTATCGTTTAGAAGCATATCTTTTTGAACCTGAAGGAAGAGGTGCATCAACAATTGAAATCAATCCTCAACCTGCGGCTGTTCCTAAAATTGAAAAAGTAGAACTTCAGTATGTGGACGATTCACCGGGAACTGTTTTCAGTTTTAGAGAAAAAATGAGAGCTCGTGCACAATGTGTGAATTTGAATGGTAAAAAATTAAAGTTTACTCTTTGGGAGGATGATGCAACAGGCGAAAGACACGATGCAAAAAATCTTTTAATTGAAACCAAAGAAGCAACCGTAGACAGAAGTGGTGTTGCTACAGCTGAGTTTATGCTCACCAGAGCTTTGATGCAAAAAGCAATGCAGGGAGAAACAGATCCCAAACAACTTGAATTTTATGTTACGGTAGAATATTTTTCTCACAAAAAACACGCAACGGATAATGTGAATGTAAACAATCCTTTGCATACGCCTGCTCCAATTCCTCAACCAAGACCACAACAAACTACAAATAATCCTACTCCTCCGGCTCAGTCAACACCTGGAACTCCATCAAATAATACGCGGCCCAGAGCTGAAAATTCGCCTGCCGCAGAAAAACCGGCATCGCAGATGGAAGAAAGGGGAGTTGCTGATCAAAATACAAACCCGTCTGAAGAAGAGTTACACGATTATCAGGAAGCTCAAGGAACAGTTGAAGCTGAGCAACCACCAACTCCGCAACCTAACGAAGGGAAAACGGTAAGTATAGTAGAAGATTCTTCGGTGGAAGAATTGTTGGATGCTTATTTTGCTAAAAAAGAATACATCAAGCAAACAGGCGAAGCTGCCGGAACTTTAGAATACCAGTTTGGAAGTAACGGAAATAAAACTGCTACTGATGCAGAAAAAGAAAAAATTGCAAAAATTATTTTAGGAAAACCTGCTGTAAAAGCATTGGCAGACAAAAAAGAATATACAACTTTGGAAGCTATTAAACAGGCTCTCTCCAAAGAGGTTTACAATAAAGATGAAAAAGTAAGTTTCCAAACCTTTAAACTGGGAGTCGAATTAAAGAAAATTACTTCTGCACCTTTAGACACAAAATTATATTTGGTGGCAAAAACGGCTGGTTCAGGTCTAAGTGACAAACAGGCTACGATAATTATTAAAGAAAAAGATGGATTAATTAAAGGTTCTGCAAGAGCTGTTCTATCAATCTTAGAAATTAGTGAAGAACAAATGGATCAGGCTACTCCGACCACAGGAGAAGTTCCGGGAACTGAAAAAAGTGAGTTCACAGGGAAAATAGAAAACGGAATGGTAAAAATTCCTGTTCATCTAAGACCGAAGTCTGATGATGAACTTAAGCAATGGAAGGAGAAAGTTTCAAGAGGAAAAGAAGATGGAGAATATACTTACAAATTTGGAGGTGAAAATAAAGTCACCGATGAAAATTCTAAAAGAAGAGTTGCAGAAGCCATTTTGAAAAACGCAAAAAATGGAAACACCAACAATCAAAAAATAGCTGACGGTAAAACTGCTTACATTGATGATATTGAAAAAGTTCTTGAGATAAAAACATATCAGAAAGATCAAACAATTAAGTTTAAACTTTATAAAAAAGAAAAAGAACTTCTTTATCTTCAAACCAAAGCTCAAGGTGAAAAACAGCATGATAAAGAATTTTTGAAAGCGGATGGAGCGTATTTTGAGATTGGGAAGAAGTGTGATTGTGAAGCTCGAATAAGAGCATTTATCAGAATGGTTCGTGTAGGTGAAGGTACGGGTGAAGTAATAAAATCTCGGGATAAAGAGAAGAATATAATATATATACCCCACGATTTTCAAAAAGGTTATACGACTGCTTTTGGAGGTAATACAATTACAGATTTAAGTACACACCCGCAAACAATTTATAAAGTAAATAAGGATGATGAAGGTTCTTCTGCTGCAGGTGCATATCAAGTAATGAGATATACATGGTGGGAATTGTCTGGTTTTGAGGTGGTTAAAAAAAAGAAGACGGGTAGGTATTTTGAAGATAGAGATCTTTTAAAAAAATATAAGATTCTCGATTATTCTGCTGAATCGCAAGATAAGATATGTATTGCGCTTATGAAAAAGCAAAGACCCAACCTTATAGATAAAATAATTGCCAATAATATTAGAGAGGCTATACAGCAAGATGCCTGCTTTATTTGGGCTAGTTTACCTGAAACAGAAACGGAAAGTTATTATACTTATAATGGAAAGAAACAGCCAGCAACACCATTACAAACATGTATAGAACATTATAATCAATATCTTGATGAGGAACTAAAAGGAAATAGTAATTTGCATCTTAAAGAAGGCTTTTTAAAAGATTTTAATATCATTTGCTGTACTGAAAGTGATTCTAACGGAGTTTGCCCTGATGACCAATCACAGTGTTTTGAGTATGCGGACGTCGTTTCAAGCCCGAAGTTGAATGATCAGAGCGATAATGTAAATAAAAACAGATGGCATCGTACCAAGAGATATAACAGCAGTCATCCGCAAGGTTATTATCATACAGGAACAGATGTTTTAGCTTCTTCGGGGACAATAATCAAATCAATGTTGTGCGGTACGGTACATGCACTTGTAGATACATTTTCTGCAAATGAGTATAGAGCCAATAGTTTAGGTAATTATATTGTAATTAAATCTAAAGACAAAAATGGAAATGAAGTTTATATTAAGTATTGTCATTTAGATGAAGTATCTGTTACTAAAGATCAGAAAGTGAAGCACGGAGATACGATAGGTAAATCTGGAAGTACAGGTAATGCTGCCTCTGTTTATGAAAATGGTGTACTTATTCATGGAATAAAACCAATATACAGACATATTCATATAGAAGCAGCCACAAGTGCCAGTTTTGGAAATACACGTATTGACCCAGAGCAATTTATGAAAACAAAATTTGATGAAACCACCAAAGGGAACCCAATATGAAGATAAAATTTTTATTATTAAGTCTATCAGTTATATTTAATATCACTAGCTGTAATGGTCAAGATAAAAAAGATGCTAAATTACCCTCTGAAAAGGTAGTTCAATCCTCTATTACAGATAATTTTTCTAAATCTGAAAATTTATATTTTGATCCTGAGCAAAAACAGATTTTTTCAACATTGTTAAATAAAAATTTAGGAAAGTTTACAGTTTATTATCTTCCTATTTCAAAAGAAGATATTAATTATTATGAAAATTTTGAAACCCAAAACAATATTATTCCTTTGTATGATGAGGTAAATTCTTTAAGCTATTTTTCGATAACTGATACTAAAAAAATTAATGAAATTCTCAAAGTAAAAATAAAATCTGAAAACAATTTTAAATTAGTAGGTACTTATATTCCTAAAAAATATATTACTGTAGAGAATCGAGATGAGTATAATATTGACTTTCCTTATTCACAGAAATATTATAAAAAAGAGAATGGTAAATGGATATATCTTTTTGAAAAAAAAATAACAAAACAAGAAGATGATTCAACCTTTAATTCTAAAAATTACATTAACAGTCTCGTCTCAAACAAAAAAGATATAAAAAACTCAAAAACTCAATATCAAATTGATGGAAGATGGATGGTAAACTGTGAAAATGGAGCTGGTAGTCTAACGATAGAAGGAAAAAATGCTTCATTGATACTTCTGTATAATCAAGTTTATATTGATATGACTGAGCTTAAGAGATTCGATTTTGAGAATGGTATTTCGTATAAACTAAAAGAAATACCTGAAGACATAGGAAATATTGGTAGAAATTTAAATTGGAAAGAATATATAAATGATGAACCGATTGCTTATATTAAAATGATGGATGATAAATCATATCATTTTTACTGGTATGGGTTTTATAATAAAAAAACAAAAAAAAGAGAGTTCAAAGAAAATAGTTTTCAACAAGAAACTAATAATAAAGAAATTATTCTTAAAAAATGCACGAAATAATTTTTATAAAAATCAATCAAATGCAAAATGAATAATGTCTCGAAAATAGTTAGTAAAATAATAATTTCTTCAAGATAAAGAACAATTCTTAAATGTATGCGGATACTTTTTTATAAATCACGAGTAATTAATAATATAAATAATGACAAAACTATTAACGTTCATTATAATCATATTTTTCTTTGCGTGTAAAGAGAAGCCTAATCAAACATTATTAGTTAATAATCAAACTATTAAAGAAAAAGAAACTCAAAACAATAAGATTTACAAGAGCTGTGAAGAAGCGATTATTGATATTGTAAAATCCAGTAATGCATTAGCGCTTAAAAACTTTAAAAATGCACAGGTCAGAATTAATAACTTAACTTCTGAGAAAATTTCCATTGAGCTGTATGTTTCCAATGATATTTCGGAAAACCCTGCTGAAAAAAAAGTTTCAGAAAATTCAGTAGGATGGTTAGAGTTTTTTCCTTTGACAAAGAAGTTACAAGATATTACAAATGATACTGAAAATCCGGAACTTTTGAAATATGATATAACAATCTTAAAAAAAATGATATTTTTAAATTGTGTGGTTTGGTTGAGGTAAACTCGAATAATACTAACCAAAATAATATAAAATGCTATAGAAAAGAAAGCAATGATTATTCTGTGAGTATTCGGGAGTAAAAGATTTTAATTTTTTATATTCTCAAATTGTTGGCAATTTCAACAAGATTATCTATTAAAAGCATTACCCCAAAAAGATACAATTTATTCTACTTTATCAACACTGGAAATTAATAATTTCATTAAAAAATTATGTTCAGAATCAATAACTTTTTAGTATTGCTAATCTTATCAATTGTATCTTGTAAACAGGAAAAACAAGTTTCTAAAAAAATAACGGTTTCTCAAAAATCGGACTCTTTAGATTTAAAAACAACTATCGAGACAAAAACTCCTTCAAAAAACTTTTCTTGGCTTGGGGATTATTCCTGTAATTTTTTGAGGATGAAAGAAGAATCTGGAGATCCGAGAGGTTGGGGAATGATTAGAATAAAAATTAAAAAAGATTCTGTAAAATTTGGCTTAGATACTTATATTGAGATTTTTGAAAAAGATTTAACTGTTTTAAATCAAAACGAAAATGAAATTATTCTTTCCCTAAAAAACAAAAAAGATTCTACTTTTATAATCACAAAAAATAATAACAAATACCTCTTGAAAAGTAATTTTATCAACGAAATAGTAGATGAAAATGAAACCTATGAATTGATAAAACAATAGTTAAGTTCAAAATAATTTTCAAAATGATGAGAAATCTATGATGATCCATTTTATACTTCCCGGTGATACTTTCGAGAATATTGCTGAGAAAATCAGACTAGAAAACCCTGTTTATCTTAAAGAATTTCACAATCAACATTGTCTGCAAGAAGATTTTATTGTTGATGATTTGGTTCCCGGAAAAAAACTGTTGTTGCCCGATTTTGTGAGAATCAAAGCATATAATGATAAAAATGATGCTCCTTTTAAAAGCCCGGAATTAAATCCTAAAATCGTCTTTAATCCGATTGGCTTTAGCGAAAAATTTAAAACTGCAATTAAAGAATCATCAAATACTGAAGGCAAAACCATTGAACGCAATTTTTCTTATATAGCATCTTTACAATGGATAAAAAATGAGTTTAATGAGCATGTTTTTCATTTTACCAAAGACAAATTTTCAAATCAGAATGACACAAAAATGGAAAGTCTGGCGATTGAAAGCATGAAGTCTTTATATCCGATTGAAGTTTTTGTGAATGCTAAAGGTGAGATTTTACGTACCGGAATTACAAGACAAACTTTAAATAATTTTAAACAGATTAAAGAAAAACTACTAGATTTTTTCCCAGATAAATACGCTGAAACATATCTTGAAGAATTTGAATATGTTGTTTTAAATCCTGATGTTTTTGATCAAAAAATGAAGGAAGATTGGTTTCTGAAAAACTACTTTTCATCTTTCCGAAACCCTTTTGAAAACGGAAAATCTTTTTTTGAATTGTATTTAGATAAGACCCTATTAAATGTTCAGCAAACAGCAAAATTAACGGATAACAAAGAAGAAATTTTATTACATCAAACCTTAAAAAGTAAAGAAGAAAACCAAGATGATTTCACAGGAAATGCAACGGTTTCTAAAAACGACGGAATGATCAAATCTTTGAATGCAGTATATTCTTACAAAGAATTTTCAGTTTCCTATTCCACAGAATTTTCAATTGAAAATATATAAATTAAACAGTTTTTTTAATTGCCCGTAATTTTTTATTGTATTTCTTTGTTAAGTTTACGCCGTTGTTTAACTTAAAATCAGTCAATATTTACAATTCTTTGTTTCCCTTTGCGTTAAATTAACGTTGGTTCTGTTGTAATTAATTGATTTTTAAATTATTGTAGTTGTTTGTGGCTTTTATGGAAAAAGCTTTAATTTTTAAATATTTTCATAATATTCGTGCATTTGTGGCAAAGCAGCAGTTTATTTCCAATTATCTTCTAAAACCCTGGATATATCTAAAAAAAGACTGCTTCAAAATTGAAACAGTCTCTTTTTATATTTTATCTGAAAACCTATTTAATCACAAATTTCAGACTCGATTCGTCAAGTTTCAAAATATAAACTCCTTGCAAAAGGTTTTTAATTTTAATTGATTTTCCGTTTTTAAAAGGATTATTGATGGTTTGCATTACTTTCCCCTGTAGATTATAGATTTCCGCTTTTATGATATTTTGTGTATTTCCTTTCACAAAAATTTCCTGATTCGTAATAGGATTTGGATAGATCTGTAATTCTTTTGGCTCGGCAATAATATTTGTCGTTTGGCTTTGTCTTGAAGCTGAATTATTGCAAGTCCAGCTCAGGTTATCAATTGCCACTCTGTTGCTGGAAGAATTATTCACTAAAGTCACCACAACATTACCTAAAACATTGATATTGTTAATTGTTGTCGTAGTTGCTGTCGTGCTGTAAGGAATAGTTCCTACATTTACACCATTCACCTGAACTGTAAAACTTCCGTTACTTCCACTGAATTTAAGCTGTGTCGTAACCGTCAAAGATCCAATTCCGTTTGCAGAACTGCTCGATTTTAAAGATCCATTTCTTATCGTAATTGCTTTGTTAGAGATGGTTTGATCGCTTCTTGAATCTGTTGCCGTCCATGTAATTCCGTTGTTCGTCCATGTTTTTGTTGAATATGATGATGAACTTGCTGTTGGAATGGTTTCAAAAGTTTCATTTACACAACCTGTAGGATTCGGATTGGTTGTTTCTGCACTCGTCGTTGCTGAAACAGTAGAACTGTTTGCAGAAGAATTTCCGGCTGCATCTTTAGCTTTAATATAAAAACTATAGACTGTAGAAGGGTTTAATCCGGTAATAGTTGCTGAAGTTAAAGAAACATTGGTTTTTAAACTTCCGTTCATATAAACATCGTACGAAGTTACGGCTACATTATCTGTTGCTGCATTCCATGTAAGAGAAACACTATTGGATGTTTTTCCAGAAACTGTTAAATTGGTAACCGTTGACGGAGCTTGAGTATCGGTTGTTGGAGATTGTCCTCCCCAAATTTGATTTACATAACTGGGATTATCGATAAAAGGATTTCTGTTTCCCTGAAAAGTATAAGAAGCATTATTTCTGTTGATTTCTGCCTGCGAAACCGGATCCTGATTATGCCAAGCTAAAAGAACATTCAGTTCCCAGGTTTGTAATCCGGGAAATGCAGAACTTCCAATCATATTTCCGGTAGAGAATGTTGACAGTTTGCTTTGGTATCTTGTCACAAAATAAAAAACCATTCTCGCTACATCACCTTTAAATTCATCGATAGGTTCAAAAACCGTCCCTGAAAATCCTGAAGATGAAGAGCTTCCTAATTTTGAACCGTTTAAAGAAGTGAAACTTGCATTTCCTACTTTTCCAAAAGGATAATTAGAACGCATTCCGTTTACTTTTCCATCTGTTGCTCTGATGAAATGAATGTCGTTTTTCATTGGTGAACCTTCATTAAAAAGACTTTGAGGAACGATGTGTTCACGATTGTAGCAATTTCCTTCAGTAGAGTAGGTGCCACACTGATTATTTCCCGGAGTAAATTTATATGGATCTGTAGCGCTTGGTTTTTCAGAATAAATATCAAGAATAGAACCATCATTTTCGTAATTCTTATCGATGTCGGTGGTTTTGTAGGCAGTCCAAAGTCCGCTGTATCCTTTGTCTTGATGCCCGTTTGTAATAATATTGCTTAAAGCGGTTTTTAATGAAGCTCCCGACAATCCGTTCGCTGAGTTGTAGTATCCTGCGGGGATCTGTGCATTAGCCAGCTGCGAGAATACTACACATAAAAGTAATTTTTTCATAATACTATAATGTTTGGTAAGATTAAAACAATTTGGTGAATGTAAAATTACACTATTATTAAATTTAAAAACAATTATCTTTTCCACAAGCAGATTAATTTTTTGTAAAATTTTACATCAGTTATTCCCGGAAATATCACATAAAAAAAGTCAACACAAATTTTGTATTGACTTTTATATAATTGATTTAAAAATTTTATTTCTTCATTCCCGGAGGATAGTTTGCCATAATTTCGGCTACAATTTGAGGAATTTGTTTTTGTTTAGCTTTTGGTCGGTCTACAGAAATTCCGCTACCGATTCCTTGCCAAACTAATTTTTGAGATCTAGAATCTACAAGGTCTACAATAATTGCACCTTCATTATAATTGCTGGTCCAGGTTCTGTTCATTCCGATTCCCCAACCGAAACCACCGCCCCATCCCCACATTCCGTAAGGACTTGTGTTATTGATGTCGGTAATTTTTTTGTGATTAGCTTTTACATTTACAATCAGATCAGGATTTTCTCCCGGTTGAAGACCTTTCATCTGCAATTGTTTAGAAAGCTCGTTCAAAACTCTGTCTTTATCGATGTCATTCAATTTCAAATCATCGATTCTGATTTTATATGTTTTGTAAGTCGTAAAATTAGCAGTTTGAGCATAATCTGAACGTACCTGAAATGGGCTACAAGACGATAAACCTAAACTTGCTGCAAGCAAAATAAAAATATATTTCTTCATTTTATTTATTTTTTTTAGTGGTTTTTATAAATGTGTCTGTCTTCTTATCGTATCCGTATGGGCAATGTCTGCAACCGCTTTTACAGCAATGTCCACGTTTAAGATGGAATTTTTCGGTAAAAACTTTGTAACCTTGCTCGTTATAGTAAAAGTCTTCACCCTCTTTGATTTCAAAAAGAGCCATAAGTTAAATCAAAACTTTTATATTTGTTATCATGATAATTGTGTGCCAAAAGCTCCTCAAAAATACAAAAATAAACGGCATTACGCTCTATCCTTTTATTTTCATCAAAAATCCTGAAGATAAGAAGAATAGGGTTCTGATTAATCATGAAAAAATTCATATCAGACAGCAATTAGAATTATTGATTGTATTTTTTTACATTGCTTATGTTGCAGAATATTATTATCATTTCTTCAGACTTAAAAATGCACATTTAGCGTATCGCGCCATTTCTTTTGAGAGAGAAGCTTACTCGATGGAACATGATTTAAATTATCTGAAAAAAAGAAAATTCTGGGCATTCAGAAAATTTTTTAATTAAAGATTAGCGCTTCAAAATTTCCCTCCTTTGGAGGGGTGGCGAAAATTCAAAGAATTTTTGACGTGGTGGTCAAAAAACACCTTCACACGACATCCTCAATTTTCCTCAAAAATCCGTGTTACATACACAAGCTCAAATAAAAAAAACTAATTTTGTTAAAACAAATATCATTTAAACTACGAAATGCTATTACAACCTCCGAAAGAAACGATTCCCATTGAGAAAATTCCAATTAATAAAAATGTAAAGCTCTTTATCAAAAGAGAAGACTACATTCATTCTCAAATTTCAGGAAACAAATACTGGAAACTTTTTTATAACATCAATAATTATTTAGAAACTCTGCCGGAAAATCCTTTAATCATAACATTTGGCGGAGCCTATTCAAACCATATTTCTGCAGTTTCAGCAACAGGTAGCCTTGCTCAGATTAAGACTTTAGGAATTATTCGCGGAGAAGAACTTGAAAAAAAATGGACTCTTAATCCTACTTTAGTGTTTGCTAAAAGAAACGGAATGAATTTAAAATTTGTTACCCGTGAAGAATATCGTTACAAAGAAAAACTGACCGAATTTTTACAAAATGAATTTCCGGAAGCATTAATAATTCCTGAAGGTGGAACCAATGAAAATGCTGTTCAGGGTGTAAAAATGATGCTCAATAACGATACAAAAGATTTTGATTATCTTTGCACAGCAGTTGGAACCGGAGGTACTTTAGCGGGGATTTCAGAATTTTGTGGAGATAATCAGAAGGTAATAGGCTTTAAAGTCGTTGAAGATTCTTCTTTGGAAAGCAAAATTTCAGAATTAACCTCAAAGACAAATTTTCATCTAACCGATGCTGCTTTTGGCGGTTATGGTAAAATAAATGATGAAAATATCCGTTTTATCAATGATTTTAAAGTGAAGTTTCAAATTCCTTTAGAACCAATTTATACAGGAAAAATGATGCAGAAAATTTTTGAAATGATTGATGCGGGTTATTTTCCTGAAGGAAGCAAAATTCTGTGTTTTCATACCGGAGGTTTGCAGGGAATAGAAGGAGCCAATTTGCTTTTAGAAAAACAAAATAGAAATTTAATAATATAAAGCCGAAGAAGTATGATGAATTCATACAACAATTTTAAAACACAAGTGAATTACTTGTTGGGCTTTAAAAATCAAAAAACATGAAAAGACTTTTCTTACTAATTAGCCTTTTAGTTTTATCAAAATTCTCAGCTCAGACCTGGGCTACAGAAGATCAATACATTCAGAAATTTGCTCAATATGCAGTTGAAGAAATGGAAAAATACAAAATTCCGGCTTCAATTACTCTTGCGCAAGGACTTTTGGAAACCGGTGGCGGACAAAGCCGTTTGGCGCAGGAAGGGAAAAATCATTTCGGTATAAAATGTAAAGAAGACTGGACCGGAAAAACAATGAAGCACACCGATGATGCTCCGAATGAATGTTTCCGTGTGTATGACGATCCTAAACAGTCTTACGAAGACCACTCTATATTTTTGGCAACAAGAAAATATTACACCAAACTTTTTGATCTTGATATGAAAGATTACAAAGCTTGGGCGCATGGTTTAAAAAAAGCAGGTTATGCTACCAATCCTCGTTATGCCTCAATTCTTATTGGAAAGATTGAAAAATATAAGTTATATGAGTTTGATGAGGTAGGTTCTAAAGAAGTTTTATACGCCATTCTGAAAAAATATCCTGATCTGAAAGACGACCGTACTTTCATGGCAAGAATGGAACCGGCAAAAGCTACAAAAAAAAATCCAACACCTGTTACTGTAAAAGTTCCTTACAAAGCGACTTCTTATGCACAGCAACAACAGAGAGTGGAAAGAATTAAAACCAAAGCAGAAATTCTTAATTCAATTTTAATTAAAAGTCATCCGAATGGCGGTTTAAAATATATTGTAATTCCTGAAGATACTGATATACAGTATATTGCTAAGAAATTTAAAATCAGTGAAAGTAAACTGATGAAATGGAATGAGCTGGAAGGAACTACATTAGCAAAAAATGAAGTGGTTTTCCTTGAATCTAAAAATTCCGAAGGAAATACTGCAATTTATAAAGCCGAATCTGGTGAAGATATGTATGATATCGCACAGAAATTTGGCATCAAGCTCAATAAATTATACACTAAAAACAGAATGGATGAAGGACAAAAACCATCCGCTGGACAATTAATTTATCTGATCGACAAAAAACCTAGAAACTAATTTTGGTTGCTGGTTTTTAGTTGAAAGTTGTTAGTTTAAAAATTGACAATTAATAACTATTAACTAATTACCACAACTATCAACTTACAATAATGAAATACCAAAGAAGTTCAGCTTTATTTGAAGAAGCTTACAAATATATTCCGGGAGGTGTAAACTCTCCGGTTCGTGCATTTAAATCGGTGGGTGGAGTTCCCGTTTTTATGAAATCTGCGAAAGGTGCTTATCTTACAGATGCCGATGATAACACGTATGTAGACTACATTAATTCTTGGGGACCTGCAATTTTAGGTCACACACATCCTGAAGTTTTGGAAGAATTAAAAATTCAGGCAGAAAAAGGTTTCTCTTTTGGTGCACCAACTGAACTGGAAACTGAAATAGCAAAATTCATCACCGAAAATGTTCCGAATATCGACCAGATCAGAATGGTTTCTTCAGGAACAGAAGCGTGTATGAGTGCTATCAGATTGGCAAGAGGTTTTACAGGAAGAGATAAATTTATAAAGTTTGAAGGCTGTTATCATGGTCATTCAGATTCATTTTTAATAAAAGCGGGAAGTGGTGCTGCCACTTTTGGAAATCCGAATTCTCCAGGTGTAACTCAAGGAACCGCAAAAGATACTTTGTTGGCAAGATATAATGATTTTGAGCAGGTTGAAGATTTATTCAGACATAATCAGGGTGAAATTGCAGCGGTAATTATCGAACCGGTTGCAGGAAACATGGGTTGTGTACTTCCTGAAAACGATTTCTTACAAAAATTAAGAAAGATCTGTGACGAAAACGGAACCTTATTGATTTTTGATGAAGTAATGACAGGTTTCAGATTGGCATTTGGTGGAGCTCAGGAATTATTTAATGTGAAAGCCGATTTGGTAACTTACGGTAAAGTAATCGGAGGTGGACTTCCGGTAGGAGCTTTTGCTGGAAGAAACGAAATTATGGACCACTTGGCTCCAAAAGGCGGAGTTTATCAGGCAGGAACATTAAGCGGAAATCCTTTGGCAATGAGAGCAGGTTTAAAAACTTTGCAAATCATTAAAAATGATCCTGAATTTTTCAACAGATTAGCTAAAACAACAGAAACTTTAGACTTTGAAATCGGAAAAATTTTAAATGAAAAAGGAATTGAGCACAGAATCAACAGAAAGGGTTCGATGATGTCGGTTTTCTTCCACATCAATGCGGTTTCCAATTTTGATGAAGCACAGAATGCAAATCATTCGTTATTCAATAATTTCTTTCATCAGATGTTGACTAACGGAATTTATCTTCCGCCAAGTGGTTATGAAACCTATTTTATCAGTGATGCAATTAAAGACAAAGAAATTGACATGACTTTAGAAGCTGTAAGAAAATTTCAGTATTCTTAAAATCATAAGACATAAATTATAAAGGATGAGGTTTTAAACTTCATCCTTTTTTGTTTTTCGGATAAATAGTCTGATGTATTTTTTATTGATTTTGTTGTAAGTATTCAACTATTTCTTTTACAATCATTGAATCTTTCCTTTCAAATTGAAAGCATTTTATATTATATTCCGATTCATTTTTCTTTTGAGAATACAAATATTTCTTTAACCAATTTTTATCTTTTGATTTTATGAAGTTTGAATCTAAAGGAACTGCAATTTCATAACGATATTCTGAATGGCAGTTTAAGCAGTTATTCTCATAATTCGTAATTCCAGTACCGATTTTATTGTCAACAAACTTTATATCATTAAAATTTGGAATTTGATGTGAATTCATCAACCGAACTGATCTTATAATGTTTTCAATTTCTTGATTTCTTTTTGTAGAGTTTGAAAATATATGAAATGTATAATTTGATTTATATTTTGGAAGGTATAAACTGTAAAATCCAATATCATTCTTGGGTATTTCTAAAACAGCTTGTTTATCTGAAATCTGAATTTGACTGAATTTGTTATTAAATAACGAGTCTTTGTATATTTTAGAATTATACATTCCATTATGGATGAATATAGTGTCTTTAGTATTCGTTAGATATGAATAGTAAGAATCAATGGTTTTTGGTTCTACAAGTTTCCAATGAGAAGGATAATGAAGAGAGAAATCTCCAATTTTTAATTCTAAACCCACATTGTTTTCTTGTTTACACGATAATAGTGTGAGAAGTATAAAAAAAATAATTGCTTTTTTAATCATTAAGTATTATTACTGTTACAGGAAACAATTGCTTTAAGACAAAATAAATACTAATTTTTTTTCTTAAAATTTTCAAAAGAAATTGAAAAATCTAAGTATTCAAATGTATGTAAAATGGATAATTTTCATATTAATAATTGTTTTAAAATTTTTAGAATATCTTAAACAAAGTGAAATTTCTTGTGTATTTTGTTTCAAGCCAAAAGAAAATCATACAAGCAATGTGATAAATGATACAATTCTAAGACCTTAGTTCTTACTAATTTTGTATCATAGAAATTGAATATGGAAAGGTCGAATAATATTTCACGAAAAGATTTTCTCAAAAGCTCAGCTTTAGCAATGGCTGGAATTACTTTAACGCCTACGGTGATGAGTGAAAATACGCTTTCTGAAGATAAAGTTTTAGGAGTAAACGGTAAATTAATTCTTAAGAATGTCCGTCTAGAAACCGGTTTTGAATATGAAGAAGGGGAAGTGATTTCTACAAAAACAGATTTGTTTTTAATAGAAACAGAAAACGGAAAGATCACAAAAATAGCTCCGAACAATCCTAAAGCAAAAGCGGTGGATGCAAAAGGATTTTTGATGCTTCCGGCTTTTAAAGACATGCACATTCACCTAGATAAAACTTTTTATGGCGACAAATGGCAGGCTGTGAGAAAAAGAAAAGGCGGAGTAAAAGGAATGATTGCTTTGGAAGAACAAATCATGCCGGAAATTCTGAAAAATTCTACTTACAAAGCAGAAAAAATGATTGAATTGATTCAGGCTAAAGGAACTGCTTTTGCAAGGAGTCATGTGAATATAGAACCGACTTCCAAGCTCGATTCTTTGAAAAATTTACAGAAAGCTTTAGATAATAAAAAGAAAAGTTTCGGAGCTGAAATTGTTGCTTTTCCGCAGCACGGAGTTTTTTACAAAAATTCTGTTCCTTATTTAAAAGAAGCGGCTCAGATGAATATCGATTTCATCGGTGGAGTAGATCCTTACACGATTGACGGAGCGATTGAAAAGACAATTGATTTTACGGTACAACTCGCTTTAGATTATCAAAAAGGAATTGACATTCATCTCCATGAAACCGGAGAATCAGGTTTGAAAACGGTTGAATACCTTATTGATAAAGTGAATGAAAATCCTTCTCTAAAAGGAAAAACATTTTTTAGTCATTGTTTTATTTTAGGTAAATTAGATAAAATAAAACAGGAAGAGATTGCCGAAAAATTAGGCAATGCTCAAGTGGGAATTGCTTCAACGATTCCTATCGGAAATTTAATTATGCCGCTTCCGACTTTACAAAAACATAATGTAACCGTTTATACCGGAAACGACAGTATTGTGGATCATTGGAATACGTACGGAACCGGAAGTGTTTTAGAAAAAGCCAATCTTTATGCTCAGCTTTACGGTCAGTCGACTGAATTTTTGCTTTCAAGAAGTTTAAAACTAGCAACAACAAATCTAACTCCTTTAGATGATAAAGGTGTTCAGCAATGGCCGAAAACAGGTGACGATGCTGATTTTGTTTTGCTGAACGCAAGTTGTTCTGCTGAAGCGGTATCAAGAATCTCAAATGTAGAATCTCTTATTTATAGAGGGAATGTGGTATTTTAATTAAAAAAAATCAGGTAATGAAAGTTTTATTTTTTCTTTTGTGCTTTATCAGTGTAAATGCGTGTGAAAAAAACTTATCTCAACCTGTAAAAGAAATTATGGATAATGGTGAAAATGTGATTGAACTTGTAAAAAGTAATAATGCAGAAGGGATAAAACTGGCTTTGGAAAACGGAGCTGATGTCAATACAAAAGATTCGAGAGGACGATCTTTACTGCTTCTTGCAGCTGTAGGGAAAAAAATAAAAATCGCAAAAATTCTTGTTGAGTATAAAGCAGATGTTAACTTGCAAGACCAACAGTTGGACAGTCCGTTTTTGTTTGCCGGCGCAAATGGACAGACAGAATTGGTGAAATTATTTCTGAAAAACGGAGCTCGTTTTGATGTTTTCAACAGATACAACGGAACCGCTTTAATTCCTGCTTGTGAAAGAGGGCATGTGGAAACGGTAAAAGTTTTGGTGAATACGGAAGGTTTTCCGATCAATCATGTGAACAGATTGGGATGGAATGCTTTGATGGAAGCCGTAGTTTTGGGTGACGGAAGTTTAAAATATCAACAGATTGTTCAGATTCTTAAAGAGAAAGGAGCAAAAGATATTCCTGATAAAGATGGAATTACTGCTTTGGAACACGCAAAATCTTTAGAATATAAAGAGATTGTGAAAATTTTAGAATCTCAAACTGACTAAACTTATTTCTGAAAATGATTTCCTGCATAAATTTCACTAATTTTAAGGAAAAATCATTCGGAATGAGTCGTCGTTCAGATTATTTTCCGGTTTTGGGTATTCAGGATTTCAAGGATGATCAGTCTTTGGAAACACATCTCCTGTTTAATGAGCTTTACGGAGAACGTTCTATCGACCATCCGCACAAACATGATTTTTTTATCATTAATATTTTTGAAAAAGCAAAAGGCAATCATACCATAGATTTTGTAGATTATGAAGCGAAAAACCATCAGATTCATCTGGTTTTTCCCGATCAGGTACACCAATGGGATATTGAAGCGGGAACGATAGGATATCAATTGATGATCAGCAGAGACTGGTTTGAAAGCTTAATTCCGGCTTTAAGATTTTCACAATTATTTTACCAAAATCATCCGGTGATAGATCTTTCAGATACGAGTTTTAATTTTCTGGTTTATGAATTTATGACCATCAAAAAATTACTAAATGATGATAAAGTTTTTTGGGAAATGGTTCAGAAACGAAGTGAGATGATTGGCTTGCTAATCAGTGAAGCAGTTGAATTTATTTTTAAAAATGATGAACAATACCATGCAAATCCTGTTTTTTCAAAATTTTTAAATCTTATTGATGAGCATTTCACGGAAGAACGTTCGGTTTCTTTTTATGCTGAAAAGCTTAGTATTTCTCCCAATTATTTAAATATCATCTGCAAAAAAAGTATCAATTCTTCGGCTTCATCTCTTATTCAGGACAGAATTTTGCTTGAAGCAAAGCGTCTTCTGAAAGTTTCAAAAAAATCGGTGAAAGATATTGTTTTTGATTTGGGATTTTATGATCAGGCAAGTTTTTCAAAATTCTTCAAATCTCAAACGGGAATGACCCCATCTCAATTCAAGGAATAGATTGTTTAAATAAAAAATTCCTCAGAAAATATTTCCAAGGAATTTTAATATTGATTTTGAATTTAATTATTGTAATCCGGACCATCCGATTGCCCAAGTTGGCGTAGATTCTCCATTTCCAGCTCCGGTTGCATCAGGTTTTTCGGTATAAGTGTCGGCTAAAATTGTTACAGATGTACCTGCTGTTGAAGTAGCTGAAACCTTAGTCGTAACATTGGTTGTATTAAGTCGAATATCTTTTATTTTGCTTTGACCATTAAAATAAGTAACGGTTGCATCGCCTTGTAAATTAATGCCTGTTTTCCAGCTTGAAATCACAGCATTTTCAATGGTTGCTTGAGCCCCCAAAGATAGCAGTATACCATTAGCTTCGCCTGTATCATTTCCTCCGATTATGGTCACGTTTTTGATGGTTGCGCTTGATTGAGGAGAAGCGATGGGATTTGTAATATTATTTACCCCTTTAATTCCGTTATTTCCGGTACCATCTGCTTTTCTTTTGGTAAAAATATTGGTTGCGCTACCAATCCATCCATCTTTATAACTGAATGCGTGATTGGTATTTCCGATTGAAACAATATTTGAAACATTTACTGTTCCGCCATAAATTTCAATACCGTCATCGGCATTATTTAAAAGTGCCATGCTTTCTATTCTGGTTTCATTACCAACTCCGAAAAGCGAAAGGCCGTTAAATTTTTTATTGGCTGAAAATTCTGCACCTGCATATTCAATTCTTACATAGTTTAAAGCTCCTGAATTATCTTTAGTTTCGGTTCCTCCGTAAATTAAATTTCCTATTTCTGATGAACCTGTATTTCCCGTATTAATCGGGGCTTTACCACAAATGACTATTCCGCCCCAGTTTCCGGCTTCTGCCGTTGCCGATGTAAATAAAACCGGCGAACCCGCTGTTCCATTTGCATAAATTTTTCCGCCCTGTTCTACAAGAACGTAAGATGAAGTTCCTGCTGTAGCAATAATTCTTGTACCAGCAGGAATGACGAGAGTTCCGCCATTTTTTACTGTAACAATCCCGGTGAGTTTATAAGATTTCATCGGGTCAAGTGTTACGACTTGTCCGCTGGTAACATCACCCTTAAAATTATTGGGATCCTGAGCTATTCCTGTAACGATAATAGCAGCAGTGATATCTTCCTCTTTACCGCAAGAATGAATGATAAATGATGAGCCGATAATAAAAGCTGCAATGATTAATTTAAAGTGATTTTTCTTCATAATTATCAGGTTACTCTTCTTCAACGAGATTTTTATCAATCTATTTTGAATGAGAAGACCAAATTACCATTTTTATGTTTATTATCCCAATTGAAACTGTAATGAATTGATTTTATGTTAATATTTAAATTGAGTACAAAAAATAACCACGCCCAGAAAATAAATTCCGAGCGTGGTTTCAATTTGATATGAAGAAACTAGTTACTTATATTAAATACCTGCCCATCCTGCTGCCCAGGTTGGGGTTGATGTACCGTTACCAGCACCTGTTGCAGTAGCATCTTCAGTGTAAGTGTTTGGTAGTAAGATTGCTGTAGCACTTCCTGTAGTTGCTTTTACAGAAGCTTTTGTGGTTACATTGTCAAATTTCACTTTTGTGATTCTGTTTTGACCATTGAAATAAGTTACAGACTGATCGTGCTCTACGTTGATGCCTGTAGTCCAGTTAGATAATACAACATTATCGATTGACGCATAAGTACCCTCTCTCAATTTTAGACCATCAGATTCTCCTGAAGTTGCTCCAATGAAAGTAGCATTTTTGATTGTTGGGTTAGATCTTGGATTTGCATCTTTATTATTTACATTGTTATCCGCCTCGATTCCTCTGTTTCCAACGTTATCAGCTCTTCTTTTTGTATAGATATTTGTTGCTGTTCCGTTCCAACCTTCAGTCCAGTCGAAAGCATCATCTTCGTTAGCTACAGAAATAATGTTTGATACATTTACTGTTCCTCCGAAGAACTCAATACCATCATCAGATCCATTAATCATAGAGATGTTATCAATTATAGTTCCGTTACCTACACCGAATAAAGAAAGACCATTAAATTCTTTCACTCCAGTATAAATAGCACCAGCATATTCTATTCTTACAAACTTTAAGCTTCCTGAATTGTCATTGGCAACAGTTCCTCCATAGATTGATTCTCCTACTTCAGAAACTGCAGTAGCACCACTATTGATAGGAGCCTTACCACAGATTACTAAACCTCCCCAGCTTCCTGGTGTAGGATTTGGTGAAGTGAATACTATGGGTGATGTAGCAGTACCGTTGGCGAAAATTTTAGCACCTTGCTCTACAAGAATGTAAGAAGATGTACCTCCATTAGCTTCAATTCTAGTTCCCGCAGGAATTACCAGAGTTCCACCGGCTCTTACTTTTACTGATCCGGTTAATTTATATAATTTGGTCGCATCTAAAGTTACGGTTTCACCAGACTTTACCTCTCCTTTGAAATTAGCAGGATCTGCTGCGATACCCGTTGCAGGATTTGTGATGATAAGTTCGTCATCATCGCTGTCACTACATGATTGAAATACTACAGCTGTTGTAGACATAATGAATGCTGCAGCTAATAATTTTAAAGTGTTCTTTTTCATTTTACAATATTTTTTATAATTTATTTTCAGTAATTAAAATTCATATGATACGCTCGCTCCTACGCCCGCACCTCTTTTGTATTTTCTCGAAACAAGTTCTCCTGTTGTATTATCCTGAACTCTTGTAAAGTATGGGTTTAATAAATTTTTTCCACTTAAAGAAAAGCCCATTCCGTTTGCTAATTTTATTTTTAGTGTAGTATCTAATGTACTGAATGCTTTATCTACTAGATTTCCTTTTCCAATGTTACCAAGAGCATACACATTATCTGAAATATAAGAGTAAGACACCACAAAATCCATCGTGTTTTTATTTCCCCATTTTTGTTCGATACCTAGGTTGGCATTGGCTAAGAATTCTGAAGCGCCCTGTAATTTGTCTTTAGTTGTGTTGAAATTAACACTCAATTTGTTTTCGCGAATTACTTTTTCTTTATCCAAATCTTGCTCAGTATTTAAGTAAGTACCGTTTAAGAATGTATAAAATCTAGTTTTACCAGAGTCATAAATATCTTTTCTTACCTCAGCTTCCAAACCAAAAACTCTACCGGTGTCTCCCACATTGATAAAAGAAACTGTATTTGAAGAGGATGCAACTACTGTTCTGGCGATTGGGTTTTTAATGAATTTTCCAAATGCAGTTAAAGAGATTAATTCATTTTTCTTAGGAAACCATTCCCATTTTAAATCTATGTTGTAGTTATCAGCGATGTAAACATCTCTGTTCCCTTGGCTTGATTCATCTATATCTTCATATTCAAATGGTGCGACTTCTAATAAAAGAGGAGTAGTATAAGTTTTTGAACCAGCTAATCTTAAGTTATGCTTATCATTTACACTGTATTTTAAGTTGAATGCAGGTAAAATTTTAGAATAATCTTTATTTACTTTTCCTCCGTCTGCGAATAATGCAGTGTTATACTCAATTTCTTGTTTTAAGTTATCATAACGTACACCAACTTGTGCAGTCAATTTTTCTGAAAATTTATAATCCACATTTACGTATCCTGCATTGTTTATTATTTCTGATGTGAAATATTGAGGAACAAACGCTGTTTCATTAGATTTAATATCTCCTCTGAATGTTACAATATCGAAAAATCCTCCAGCTTGATAATTAGTGCTGTTGAAGAAAGAATCATAATTATTGCGATCTACAAAATAACTTCCTTGCACAGGAAGCACTCTGAAGTTATACTGTGTTGCTTTGAAATCACTGTCTTTATATCTTCCGCTATATCCCAACGTGATTTTTGTTTTGTCACCCAATTTATAGTCGGCATGTATATCACCTACATAATCGTTTTCCAACAATCTGTCGTAGTATCTGTTATTAGCTCCAGGATTGGAACTGGCAAAAAAACTGTAATCTTGAAGTTTATCATAGATTGTTATATTTTGCTGTCTGTCTGGTCTTCTACTGTCTAGTCTATTATATCCTAGATTCCAAACAATTTTCAATGGCTCAGATATCGTATGCTCACCCTTTAATTGGTTTACGAGTAAGTCATTCGTTCTATATGTAGCTCTTCTTACTTGGGTTACATATCTTTCTTGCAATACATCGTTATCATAATAATCTCTATTGTAACCACTGTAATTACCAAGTTTTTGCTCAGTTGTATGGATGTAATTAGAAGATAAGTTGATATTATGATTTGGATTAATCTTATAATTAACGTTTATTAATCCGGTTGTATTGGTGGTGTATTTAAATTCTTCAGAATTATCATAGATTTTATTAGTTCCTTTTTCAGTATCAAATGATCCGCCAGTAATCCCTTGGAAATAATCGTAGCTGTTATCAAATCCTCCAAATCCGAAAATACTTAATTTACCTTGTTCTCCGATTTTAAAATTAGTTCCGAAATCAAAACTTAGAGCAGAGTTGATAGGATTATTAATTTCCTGATTTTGCAGAGAAGTTTTGAAAACATAGCCTCTGTTCAGAACTGCATTCTTTGATGGTTTCTCAAGCATCTTAGAACCAAAGAAGTTTGGTCCGTCCTGAAGAAAATAATTGTTTTTCTGAACTGCATTAAAATTAACAGAGGAACCTAAGTTTACTTTAAAATAAGGTTTTCCTGTGTAAACTTTTGTTACAATATCAACATTGGCTCCAGACATATCACCCCAAAGTCTTGGGTTATATACCTTTTCCAAACCAATAAAATCGATCATATCAGTTTTTATGATACTTAAATCGATGTTCTTATATAAAGGATCGTTTGAAGGAACCTGAAGTCCGTTGATGGTTGTTGAGTTGTTACGATCACCAAGACCACGGATGAAGATTTGCCCGCTGCCTTCTTGCTTTTGCGAACCTGTTGCCTTAGTTACTGCCACAGAAACATCACCTACACCTTGTTTTTCAAGCTGTACAGAACCTACTCTTTCAATAACCTCTACAGATTTTCTCTGTACACTGATGATGTTTGCTTCACCTCCTTTTTTTGTTGTACCTTGAATGATAACACCTTCAATTTTCTTTTCGTTCTTTACGGTGTCATTTTTTTCTTGAGCGTACATTAAAGTTCCTGATGTGGTAAGGAATAATGCAGCGATACTCAGTTTTCTAAAATTCATTTCTTTTTTACTAATTACTTTCGGTGCAAAGGAAGAAAAGTTTAGTGGGGTAAATGGTTTAGGGAAATTTAAATTTTTCTTAACTAAACATTACGAAAAGGAAATTATTGTTAACTTTATGTGAACGATGACCATTGTGTTAATCCATCATTCAAAATTGATTAACTTTGAAACGTAAAAATTGAAAATGAACCAAAAGAAAATTCTTCTAATAGACGATGAACTCGATATTCTAGAGATTCTGTCTTACAATCTGGAAAAAGAAGGTTACGACATTTATACCGCTACAAATGGTAACGAAGGTATAGAAAAGGCCAAAGAAATTATTCCCGATTTAATATTATTAGATGTAATGATGCCCGAAAAAGACGGTATCGAAACTTGCCAGGAACTTAGAAAAGTAAAAGAGTTGCAAAAAACGCTTATTGTTTTTCTTTCTGCAAGAAGTGAAGAGTTTTCTCAGCTGGCTGGCTTTCAGGCAGGAGCAAACGATTATGTTGTAAAACTAATCAAACCAAAAATTCTTATTTCTAAAGTAAATGCATTGCTTCAGCTGACTTCTCAGGTTTCTGATAATGCCAAACTGATCGAAATTGGTGATTTAATCATTGATAAGGACAACTTCAGAGTTTCAAAAAGCGGGCAACAGTTTTTATTGCCTAAAAAAGAATTTGATTTGCTTTATCTTTTAGCTTCAAACACAGAAAAGGTGTTTAAAAGAGAAGAAATTCTTGAAAAAGTTTGGGGAAATGACGTAATTGTTGGTGAAAGAACAATTGATGTACACATCCGTAGACTGAGAGAAAAATTAGGAATCAATACGATTCAGACTTTAAAAGGAATTGGGTATAAATTGATTGTTTAACTCAAAAAATCCTAACTTTACATTTAACCTATAAATTTTGTAAAATTGAAATTTTACAGACTTACCTTAGTTTCATCATGTCTGCTTACATTGGTGATGTTTGTTTTAGTGATTATTTTCGATTCACTGAAAGATATTTATTACCATACTTCTCAGTTTAAGATTGGTCTTTTTGTGTGCATCATTTTGATGTTTATTATTAATTATGTTGTTTTAGAGCTGCTTTTTAATTATTACGCAAAAAAACAGGTTAGAAAAATTTCAAAAATTCTTCCAGAAGAAATTGTTTACAGCGATCAGAATAATATTACGCTGAAAGAACTGGGCGAAAGATTTTCAGACTTCAATCAGCAACAACTTACTGAGATGGATATGATGAAGGAAATGGAAAGTTATCGTAAAGAATATATCGGAAATGTTTCGCATGAGCTGAAAACTCCGCTTTTTTCTATTCAGGGTTATGTAGAAACTTTAGTTGACGGAGGAGTGGATAATCTGACGATTCGCGATAAATATTTAGAAAGAATTGGGATTTCTGTAGAAAGATTGATTGCTATTGTAAACGATCTTGATATGATCAACAGATTAGAAGCTGGAGAAATTAATCTTACTGTTTCAAAATTTGATGTTAATATTCTGATAAAAGAAATTTTTGATCTTCTTGATCTTGAAGCTGAAAAAAATAATACCGTTTTACAGCTTCAGACTCTACACAACCAGATTTTTGTAGAAGCAGACAAACAGAAGATTTCTCAGGTTTTTATTAATTTAATTTCAAATGCTATTCATTACGCCAACAGACAGGAAGCGAAAGTAGTTGTGAAGACAAGTGTTCTAAGAAATAAAGTTCTTATCGAAGTAATTGATAACGGTATGGGAATAAAAGCCGAACTTCTACCAAGAATTTTTGAAAGATTTTATAGAGTAGAGACCAGCCGAAGCAGAAGACAGGGCGGTTCAGGATTAGGACTTGCCATTGTGAAGCACATTCTGGAGGCTCATAACGAAAATATTACGGTAGAAAGTGTTTACCTGGAAGGCACAAAATTCAGTTTTATGCTCGAGAAAAGTAAATGATTTTGGCGAAATGTAAGAAAAAAAAAGTTTCTAAAAAATTATTAAATATTTTTTGTAAAATCTCATTTATTATATATTTGCAACAAGAATTTATCATAATAAATAAAGGCAAAAAGTAATTGAAATACTGATATGGTTTACAAAATCCGTGTAATATTAGATACGAAAGAAGACATTTTCCGCGATGTAGAAATCAAAGGAAAACAAACACTCTGGAACTTACATTTGGGAATTAAAAGTGCATTCAACCTTAGTGGAGATGAGCTGTCTACTTTTAATCTTCTTGAAGAAGATGGTACTGTTGTAAAAAGCGTGCCACTTGAAGATATGAGTGATGATGGTGATGGCGAGATTATGTCAGATGTGTACATCGACGAAGCATTTGAGTCAGCAGGAGACAAAGCGCAGTTTCAGTACGGACTGCTTGATCTTTGGGAATTTTTCTGCGAATTAATCGAAGTTGTAGACGAGACTAAAGGTGTAAATTACCCAATTACAACTTACAGATTTGGAAATGCTCCTTTAAAAGCTCCAAGCAAAAGCGGAAGTGCTGCAGGATCAAAAAATAAAAAATCTGCAATGCCTTTAATGGATGACGATTTCAATTTTGATGATGATTTCGGAGGCGGTAATAGCTTTGTAGACGAAGATGATGATTTTGATGATGAGGAAGAAGACGACTACAACGACGATGTTTTCGATGATGAAGACGATGACAACGAAAGATAAAAACTAAAATATAGCCCTGAAGTAAAATTCAGGGTTTTTTGTTTCATCTAAACAATGCCGACTTAGGAAGTTGGAGCGTTAAGAAAATTACAAAAATATTAAAACTTATACCCGCGTTTTAAATTTTGTCTTTCGGAAATAAGTGAAACGGCTTTGCTTATCTTTATTCTAGTAAATTTTTTTTAAATTCCTTGTCTATCCTTGCGTTTTTAATCGCTAAGAAAGACAAAGTTCATTCAAATAGATTTCTTTTTTAAGATAAACAAGGGCATTTTATTTAACAAAGAAATACAATAGTTTAAATACCAAATATTTAAAAATGCAAAACGGGTTAAACTTAGTATTAAGTTATAAGAATTAGTTTTAAAACTCAATTTCTTATTTTTGCCAAATAAATTCAGTTAAAAACTGATTGTAAGGAACAGAATCTGTTTCCGTTATTTTTAAAATGAAAATGAATATGAATTTACCTCAGGAATGGAAACATACCACCAACATATATGAAGTTAATGTAAGACAATATACTAAAGAAGGCACTTTCAGAGCATTTGAAAAAGAAATGCCACGTCTGAAAAATATGGGTGTCAAAACATTGTGGTTCATGCCGGTTACACCGATTGCTCAAAAAAATATGAAGGGAAGTCTCGGAAGTCCTTATGCAGCATCAGATTATACTTCAATCAATCCTGAGTTTGGAACGATGGATGATTTCAAGCATTTGGTGAATGAAGCTCACCGTTTAGGTTTTAAAGTTATTATCGACTGGGTCGCCAATCACACAGGCTGGGATCATGTTTGGACGAAAACAAATCCTGAGTTTTATCTAAAAGAAAATGGTGATTTCAAAATGGCTTCTGGAATGGATGATATTATCGAGCTTGATTATGAAAATCAGGAAATGCGGAAAGCCATGATTGAGGCTATGAAATTCTGGATTGAAGAAACCGATATTGATGGTTTCAGATGCGATCTGGCTTCTTGGGTAACGGTAGATTTTTGGCAGCAGGCAAGATCTGAAGTGGAAGAAATAAAACCTCTTTTCTGGATTGGTGAGTTTGATGAATTGGAAAGTCCGGAATACGGAAAAGTTTTTGATGCAAGCTATTCTTGGAAATGGATGCACAAAACTGCCGAATTTTATAAAAACAATCAACCGATTCATGAGCTTACAGATTTGCTTAGAAAATATTCTCAAATCGGAGATGCTTCAATGAGAGCATGGTTTACAAGCAATCATGATGAAAATTCATGGAACGGAACAGAATACGAAAAGTACGGCGATATTACCAAACCAATGGCAATATTTTCAACAACCTGGAACGGAATTCCGTTATTATATTCTGGTCAGGAACTTCCTAATTTGAAGAGATTAGAATTTTTTGAAAAAGACCCAATTGAGTGGACGAACCATTGCGAAATGGCTGATTTTTATAAAACTTTATTGAATCTAAAATCTTCAAACCCAGCTTTAAGGGGCGGTGATTCAAATGTTGTGACTTATCTTTTAAATACTTCGGCAAATGATAAAATTTTTGCTTACATCAGAAAAAATAAATGGAATGAAGTTTTAGTGGTACTCAATTTTTCAAAAGAAAACGTAGAATTTACCATTGAGGATGAAAATGTAGCTGGAGTTTTTAAAAATATTTTTGATGGTACGAAAAGAGATTTCAATAACGGTAAAAACTTCAGTTTTAAAGTTTCAGATTACGCTGTTTTTGAAAAATAAATTTGCATAAAGTTATGAGGTAAGCTTTCTTTTAAGATTAAATCAAAATACATAACTTTAAAATATATTATGAATGGAAGCAGGCTTTAGTCTGTTTTTTAATTAATTAAAGAAAGGCTTTAACCAAAATCTAATATGAACAAATCTTCACTTATCAATATTGTTAAATTAAAACTTTCCGAAAAAATAAACAATTTCGAGAAACTGATTTCTGAAACCCGAGCTTCAAGCAACGATACCAAAAGTTCGATGGGTGACAAGTATGAAACAGGAAGAGAAATGCTTCAGCAGGAAATTAATAATCTTCAGGTTCAATTGAATGAAGTTTTGAAACAGCAGGATTTTCTAAAAACTGTTCTTCCGAAAACAGCTGACAAAGTAGAAAAAGGTGCGATTGTAAAAACTGAAAAAGGTATGTTTTTTATTTCGGTTTCTTTAGGTGAAATCACTTTTGAAAATCAAAAAATTATTTGTATTTCTCCAGAATCTCCATTGGCAAAAGCAATGAATGGAAAACAGAAAAACGAATTTTTCTCCCTCAATAATATGAATCAGAAAATTATTGAGATTCAGTAGTTTTAACTTTAAAAAATATCATTGATTCAAAAAGAAACATTTATGAATTTATTAACTTTTAAAAACGCTTCTTTGCATAATTTTTGTTGATTTAATATCATAATTAAATACATCATTTATTATGAAAATTTTAGACAATAAAGTAGCATTGATTACTGGTGCAGGTTCAGGAATTGGGCTTGCTATCGCAAAATTATATGCTAAGGAAGGAGCAAAAGTTATCGTTTCAGATATCAATGAAGAACATGGGAAATCTGCAGTTGAACAGATACAATCAGAAGGTGGTGAAGCAACTTTTGTAAAGGCCGATACTTCAAATCCTGAACAGGTGGAAGCTTTGGTAAAAACAACCGTTGAAACTTACGGAAAATTAGATATTGCTTGTAATAATGCGGGAATTGGAGGTGAAGCCAATCAAACAGGAGATTACAGCCTTGATGGATGGAAAAAAGTGATTGATATAAATCTCGATGGTGTTTTCTACGGTTGTAAATACGAATTGACACAAATGGAGAAAAATGGAGGTGGTGTTATCGTAAACATCGCATCAATCCACGGAACAGTTGCAGCACCGTTATCATCAGCTTATACTTCTACAAAACACGCTGTTGTTGGTTTAACAAAGAATATCGGAGCAGAATATGGTCAGAAAAACATTCGTTGTAATGCAGTTGGACCTGGTTATATTGATACTCCTCTTTTAAATCAGTTAGATGATGAACATAAAAAAGCATTGATTACAAAACATCCGATGGGAAGATTAGGAAAATCTGAAGAAGTTGCAGAATTGGTTCTTTTCTTAAGTTCTGATAAATCATCTTTTATGACGGGAGGTTATTATTTGGTTGATGGAGGTTATACAGCAGTATAATATTCAAAAAAAATAAAATTACTGAAGCATTCACTTTTTTTGTGGATGTTTTTTTTTGATAGAAAATTGAAATCGTATTGATATGGATAACTTTAGGTCTGAAAAGAAGATTTTAAACTTAGTTTTTTTTAAATTTGAAGCTGATAATTTTTCGCAATGCAAAACTACCTCGATTTACTTCAGCATATTTTAGATAACGGAACCGATAAAACCGACAGAACAGGAACAGGAACACGAAGTGTTTTTGGATATCAGTTGCGTTACGATTTATCAAAAGGATTTCCTTTGGTTACGACTAAGAAAGTTCATTTGAAATCTATCATCTATGAATTGCTTTGGTTCATTAAAGGTGATACCAATATCAAATATCTTACCGATAACGGAGTTTCTATTTGGAATGAATGGGCTGATGAAAATGGAGATTTGGGTCCTGTTTATGGGGCACAATGGAGAAGCTGGAGCGGAGCAGACGGAAAAGTAGTTGACCAATTTTCTGAAGTAATCGAACAAATCAAGAAAAATCCTGACTCCAGAAGATTAATTGTTTCCGCATGGAATGCAGCTGAAATTCCGAATATGGCTTTAGCGCCTTGTCACGCTTTATTTCAGTTTTATGTAGCAGACGGAAAACTGTCGCTCCAATTGTACCAAAGAAGTGCAGATGTTTTCCTGGGAGTTCCTTTCAATATTGCAAGTTATGCGCTGTTGTTAATGATGGTTGCTCAGGTTACAGGATTAGAAGTTGGTGATTATGTGCATACTTTTGGCGATGTTCATATTTACAATAATCATTTTGAACAGGTTAATAAGCAACTTTCCAGAGAGACACGGCCTTTGCCAACAATGAAACTCAATCCTGAAATTAAAGATATTTTTGAATTTAATTTTGAGGATTTTACTTTGGAGAATTACGATCCGCATCCGGGAATCAAAGCTCCTGTGGCAATATAAACAAAGTATAAAAGTGAAGTACGAAGCTTCACTTTTTTTGTAACTTTCGCACCAAAATATCTACTTATCACTTATGAAATCCCTAAAAATCACCATTGAAGAAAATACGGATGTTGAAAAATTAAAAGAACTTTTGCTTCAGGTAAAAGGTATTAATGATATTGAAATTATCGACGACGAAAATCCGGAAAGCGAACTGAAGAAAGCTTTTGCAAAAACGAAAGAACAGTTAAAGAAAGGTGATTACGAAACATTAGTCAATGATATTTTTGATATTCTGATTAAAAAATAATTCTAAAAAAATAATAATATAGAAAAGAATGAGAAAAGCCATTTTATCTATCGCAATACTGGGAGTTTTGTTCTCCGCAAATGTATCTGCACAAACAGAAACTTCGGGAAGAGAAAAAGTCTACAGAGCAACACATACAAAAGTTACAGAGCTTAGACACACTAAACTTAAAGTCAATTTTGATTACCAAAAAGAGCAGATGAATGGCGAAGAGTGGTTAACAGCTTCTCCGTACTTTTATCCTTCTAATGAATTGACGCTTGATGCAAAAGGGATGTTAATTCACGAAGTAGCTTTAGATAATAACGGCAAAAAATCTCCTTTAAAATATGACTATAAAGATGATATTTTAAAGATAAGTTTAGATAAAACGTATACAAGAAATCAGGATTATACAGTTTACATCAAGTATACGTCTCGCCCTAATGAAGTGAAACAACAGGGAAGTGCAGCAATCAACGATGCAAAAGGTTTATATTTCATCAATGCGCAAGGAAAAGATACAGATAAACCAACTCAAATCTGGACTCAAGGTGAAACTGAATCTTCTTCAGCTTGGTTTCCAACAATTGACAAACCGAATCAGAAAACCACTCAGGAAATTTTCATGACTGTTCCTGATAAATATGTTACCCTTTCCAACGGAATTTTAAAAGAATCAAAAAAAGAATCCAACGATTTAAGAACCGATCATTGGGTGATGGATAAAAGACATTCAACCTACCTTTTCTTTATGGGAGTTGGTGAATATGCCGTTGTAAAAGACAAATGGAAAAATATTCCTGTAGATTATTATATTGAAAAGGAGTATGAACCGTATGCAAAACAGATTTACGGAAACACACCGGAAATGATCGATTTTTTCTCTAAAAAATTGGGGTACGATTATCCTTGGGCAAAATATGCGCAAATTTCAGGGAGAGATTATGTTTCAGGAGCTATGGAAAATACCACTGCAACACTTCACGGAAGCGATATTCTTCAAAAACCTGGACAATTAATTGACGAGAATAAATGGGAAGATACCATTGCCCATGAATTATTCCACCACTGGTTTGGAGATTTGGTTACTGCAGAAAGCTGGAGTAATCTTACGGTGAATGAATCTTTTGCCAACTATTCAGAATATCTTTGGAACGAATACAAATACGGGAAAGATCAGGCAGATTACCATCAGATGGAAGATGTGAATCATTATATTCACAACCCTTCAGATTTCAAAAAAGATTTGGTAAGATTTGATTACGGTTCTCGTGAAGATGTTTTCGATTTGGTAACGTACCAAAAAGGAGGCGGAATTCTTCATATGTTGAGAAACTATCTTGGAGATGATGCGTTCTTCGCAGGAGTTACAGATTATCTCAAAACAAATGAATATAAAAATGCTGAAGCACATCAATTGAGATTATCTTTTGAAAAAGTTTCGGGTAAAGATTTAAACTGGTTCTTTAATCAGTGGTATTTCGGAAGCGGAAACCCAAAATTAAATTACACCTATACTTTTGAGCCTGTAAAAAAACAAGTTACTGTTACTTTGAATCAATCTCAGGATTTACCTTTTGAATTTCCTTTAGCTATTGATGTTTATGATAACGGTAAACCAAAAAGATATAATGTTTGGGCAAATGCTGCTGCAAAAAATACATTTACTTTCGATTCGTCTAAAAATCCGGATTTAATTAATATCAATGCAGACGGAGTTTTGTTAGCGGATGTTACAGAGTCTAAAACTCCGGAACAGAATTTCTTGCAGTTTACCAATTCTAAAGAGTTTAAAAGCAAATACATCGCTTTAAATGCAATAAAAGATCAGGTTGGTAAAAACTCTGCCGCTACAAAATTATTGGCTGCGGCTATAAAAGATCCTTTCTTCAGAATCAGAATGAAGGCTTTGGAACTGATGGATCTAAGTAATTCTGAGCAGATGAAAGCTTTGGGAAGCGATGTTGAAAAGCTGGCTTCAAATGATCCTAAAACTTTAGTTCAGGGTGCTGCAATTGCGGCTTTGGCGAAAACGAAAGACAAAAAATATACTCCGATTTTTGAAAAAGGTGTAAATGCGGTTTCCAATTCTGTAAAAGTAAACTCTTTGGCGGCAATTATTGCTGTAGACCCCTCAAAAGTAAATGGTTTAGCTGATAAAATTGAACTGGATGGTGCTTCTGAAGAAATGCTTACTCAGCTATTGCCTGTCGTGGTTAAAAATAAAGTGACTTCACAGATGGCAAATATTGCTTCGATTGCAGCATTTTATCCTTTTGTAAAATTCCAGAATCCTGAATTGGGGAAAGTAGCAGAAGAAGGTTATAACTGGATTATGTCTTCGGATAATTTAAAAGCTACGGAAAGTATTACAAAAATTTTAGATCAGGCTAAAGGACAAATGGGAGATAATCCGCAGGTAAAAATGATGATTGTTCAAATGTTGAAAGACGGTTTGAATAAGAAAATGGAACTTCTTAAACAAAATCCTCAGAAAGCTTCAAGTATTAACAAACAGATTGATACAATTAATAAAGCCATTGGGAATTTCAAATAAGATTTCTTAGAAATAATATAAAGCCATTGCGTAAGCGATGGTTTTTTTTTTGAATTCGAGAAATGTTTATTTTTTAATGTTGTGGTATTAATGTTATTTAATTATTATTTTTTATAAATATTTTTTATACATTTGATACTGAATCAATTTAAAATATAATAATTATGAAAACAAAATTACTTTCTGCTTTAATTCCAAAACATTTAGCTTTTGCATTGGTAGTCGCATCAAGCATTGTTGTAAATGCACAGATTACAACATTTCCGTGGACTGAAACTTTTGAAGATAGCTCTCCAACAAGAGCAGACTGGACCCAAATTTATGAAGTAAATAATATGTCCTGGACATTTGCAACTTCTGCGAGCACTGGAAGCTCTGGAGTTACTGCTTATGAAGGGACAAAATTTGCAAATTATCCGGGAACTTCTCATGAGTTTGATAAGACAAAATTGGTAAGTCCTCCCTTAAACTTATCCGCTGTTACAAGTCCTACTGTAAGTTTTTATTATATTAATCCTTATTGGAGCCCAGATCAAAACTGGCTGAGGGTGTTTTACAGAACTTCAGCAACTTCAGCTTGGGTTCAGCTTGCTGAATTTCATTCTGATATCACAACATGGACTTCATCGGGTGCTATAGGAATACCGCCAACCACTTATCAGATCGCAATTGAATGCGAAACAGATTACGGATATTCTACTTTGGTAGATGCAGTAGTAGTTTCAGGCAGTAATTTGAGTGTAAAAGATCTTCAAAAGTCAACAAAATCAGCAATCAGCTATTATCCTAATCCTGTTCAGGATGTTTTAAATTATAAGAGTAATGAAGAAGTACATGAAATTTCTATTTACAATATTTCAGGTCAGAAAGTTGGTCAGTATGAAGCTGGAGCAAACCAGGGTAGAATCAATGTTTCCTCTTTATCAAGCGGAATATATATCGTGAGAGGAAAAACTGATCTTGGTACAGAATCTTTTAAAATGATTAAAAAATAATTCAGCTAAAAAATTAATCAAATCAGATATTCATTTAAAAGCATCTCATACGAGATGCTTTTTTATTTAATTACTAAAAATTAATACGATTTTACTATATTTTTTGCACTATCTTTTATAAATTAGATTAAAATTTAACAATTATGGGTTTTGGAATTGAGGCAGCGAGCTATTATGTGCCTTCTTTATATTTGGAAATTAAAGATTTAGCAGAAAAAAGAGGAATTGAACCTGCAAAACTGGAAAAAGGATTAGGCTTACATAAAATGGGTTTCCCCGATGTGCATGAAGATGCTGCTACATTCGCTGCAGAAGCTTTATTAAAATTAATAAAAGACTATCAAATCAATCCCAAAGAAATTTCCCGTATTTATTTGGGCACAGAAAGCGCAATCGATGCCGCAAAACCAACAGCTTCTTACGCAATGCAAATGGTAGAAAAAGTTTTGGAAGCAGAGTTTGGAGAAAGATGTTTCAAAAACTGCGATGTAGTAGATATGACTTTTGCTTGCATTGGTGCGGTTGATGCGCTTCACAATTCTTCAGACTTTGTAAGAGTAAATCCTGATAAAAAAGCAGTGGTTATTGCAAGTGATTATGCCAAATATGAGCTAGCTTCTTCCGGTGAATATACTCAAGGTGGTGGTGCGGTTGCTTTATTGGTTTCTGCAAAACCTGATTTAATTGAAATTGAAAACAATTGGGGAGTTGCTACAGAATCTGTTTTTGATTTTTTCAAGCCAAGAAGACATTTCAAAAAAGAAAATTTATCAAATGCTCCGGAATCTTTTCCGGATAAAATAGAAGTTTTTACAGACGAACCAGTTTTTGACGGGCAATATTCAAACCAATGTTATCAGGATAGAATCAGGGAGGCTTATCAGCATTATGCAGAAGTTTCAGGCAAAACAAAACCTTCTGAAAGCTGGAAATATCTTATTTTCCATCTTCCGTATGCATTTCACGGGAAAAGAGTTTTTACTGAAATTTACAGCTTAGAAAACGGACTTCCTTATTCAAATGCTGAAGAACAAAAAAACGTTGCTAAATCTGAAAACTATCTTCAATTCATCAACAATAAAATTGAAAAAACACAACGTGCATCTTCGGAGATAGGAAATATGTACACCGCTTCGATTTTTATGGCTTTACTTTCAGGTTTACAGACTTCTTTTAATGAAAACGAAGAATTGAGAGGTGAAGAAATCGGATTTGTTGGTTACGGAAGCGGCTCTAAATCAAAAGTTTTTGCCGGAAAAGTTTCTGAAAACTGGAAAAATGTGGTTGCAAAATGGGATTTATTTGAAAATCTTAAAAACCGTTTAGCTATTGATTTTGATACTTACGAAAAGCTTCACAGAAAACAATTGGAATATTCTGTAAATCCAGATTACAACGGATTTGGTTTAGAATCTGTAGAATTAGAAAATCCTGTGCTGAAAGGAGCGAGGTATTACGGTTATAAAGGATAGTAAATGGAAAAGCATCTCATTGAGGTGCTTTTTGTAATTTCCAACAACCAACAACCAACAACTAATAACTAATAAGCTTATTCTGATAACTTTTCGGTGTCACTCCAACCAATTGTTTAAAAACCCTTGTGAAATAATTGGTATCAGAAAAACCGGTTTGAAAGGCAGTTTCCTTAATGCTGTTATTTAAAGCTAAAAGTTCTTTTGCCCTGTTGATACGTTCTTGAAGAATAAAATCATTAGGCGAAGTTCCCAGTTCATCTTTAAACATTTTAAAGAAGTTTGATTTGCTTACGTAAGCAAGTTTTGCAATGCTGTCAATAGAAAGTTTTTGGTGAATGTTTTTCTTAATATAATCTACCACAAAACCAATTCTTGATTTATTTTTAGCAATGTTTTTTTCTACCATAGTTCTTGCCTGAGTTTGCATCAGCCTGATTAATAATTCCTTTAAAGCAAAATCAGCCATAATATCTTTCTGCGAATTATCATCCATCGCAATTCTCATAATATTGTTGGTTGCGGAAGCTAAAGACTGATTATTAAACAGAAAATACTCATCCAACTGTATATTCCATGTTGAGGTTTCATCCACTTTGGGAAGATTGTAGTTGAGGAGATTCAACGAATTTTCAATAAAATCTGGGTTTAAGCTTAAAGAAATGCACTGAGAAGGAGTTTCATCCGCATCGGGAAAATCGATGACCATCGTTTCTCCAGGAGCGACCAAAACACTTTCTCCGGGATGATAATCAAAATAATTGGTCTTATTTTCCAGTTTCATGTGCTTTTTACCACGAAGCATTGCTGTGAATGCGATGTTGTCAAAGTGCAGTTTTACACCGTAAGCAGACTTGTGGGTTTCGTAAATGCTAAATTCACAGTTATTTAGATTGAATAATGTCTGGTTTTCAACCAAGTTCAAAAGCTGATTCTCCTTCTTTAATTCAGGAGTATTTAATAAAAACTTGTTATCATTCATTTCTAAACATTTTTCAAGACCTGTCTATTCAAATATAGAAATTAATTGAGGAATTCTTTGTTAATGAAATGATAAAATTAGAATGATGTAGGATTTTAGTATTCTTTTGTAGGATTCTGCTATTCAATTCTCTTAGCTGTGTGTAATTTGGCTTTAGATAAAAATTAAACTTACTAATATGAGCACAACAACAGAACAACAATCATCTACCACTTTACAGTGGCCGGAGTTTAAAGATCAATACAATAATTATATTGACGGAAAGTTTACAGCACCGGTTAACGGGCAGTATTTTGATGTGGTTTCTCCGGTTGACGGAAAAGTTTTCACTCAGGCAGCACATTCCTCAAAAGAAGATTTAGAATTAGCAGTAAATGCCGCAGAAAAAGCATTTCAAACGTGGAAAGACACTTCTTCTACGGAAAGAAGTATTATTTTGAATAAAATTGCTGATAGAATTGAGCAGAATTTAGAATATATAGCAACGGTTGAGACTATTGATAACGGTAAAGCAGTGCGAGAAACTTTAGCGGCAGACATTCCTTTGGCTGTTGATCACTTTAGATATTTTGCATCAGTTATCAGAGCTGAAGAAGGTTCTCATAACGAATTAGATAAAGATACAGTTTCATTAATCGTTCATGAACCTTTAGGAGTTATTGCACAGATCATTCCTTGGAATTTCCCAATCCTTATGGCGGTTTGGAAATTAGCTCCGGCTTTGGCAGCGGGAAATTGCGTAGTTTTAAAGCCTGCAGAAAGTACACCGGTCTCTATTTTAGTTTTAATGGAATTAATTGGCGATTTGCTTCCGGCGGGAGTTGTGAATATCGTTAATGGTTTTGGAGCAGAATTGGGAAGAGCTTTGGTAACCAATCCAAAAGTGAACAAAGCGGCATTTACAGGTTCTACAGCAACGGGTCGTTTGGTAATGCAATATGCAACAGAAAATATCATTCCGGTGACTTTAGAACTGGGAGGGAAATCTCCAAATGTATTCTTCAGTTCAGTAATGGATGCAGATGATGCATTTTTAGATAAAGCCATTGAAGGAGCAGTGCTTTTTGCTTTAAATCAGGGTGAAATTTGTACCTGTCCGTCAAGATTGTTGGTACAGGAAGATATTGCAGACGCTTTCATTGCAAAAGTTATTGAAAGAGTAAAAGCCATCAAAGTAGGAAATCCTTTAGATAAAACGGTGATGATGGGAGCTCAGGCTTCAAAAATTCAGAAAGACAAGATCCTATCTTATATCAAATTAGGTAAAGAAGAAGGCGCTGAAGTTTTAGTGGGTGGCGATGTAAATAATGTTGGAGAAGGTTTAGATGAAGGATATTACATTCAGCCGACTATTTTCAAAGGAAACAACAGAATGAGAATTTTCCAGGAAGAAATTTTCGGACCGGTTTTGGCCTTTACAACGTTCAAAGACGAAGAAGAAGGAATCAAAATTGCCAACGATACCATTTACGGATTGGGAGCAGGAGTTTGGACGAGAGATGCGCACCAGTTGTATAATGTACCACGTCAGATTCAGGCGGGTAGAGTTTGGGTGAATCAATATCACTCATATCCTGCAGGAGCGCCGTTTGGTGGATATAAGCAGTCGGGTATCGGTAGAGAAAACCACAAAATGATGTTGGATCACTACCGTCAAACTAAAAACATGTTGATTTCATACAACAAAAACAAATTAGGATTCTTTTAATTTTTAAATACTAGGGGCGTGCCCGTTTGCCTTGGCTTTGGTCAGGGCAAAACGGTCGGGCTATTCAGGGCTGCACTTCGTTTCGGTACTCCGCTTCGCTCCGCACTCTCGCTTTCAGAGAGACCCTTACTATCCTTCACGCAAAAGCAGACTTATTTCTCACTTATCTTACCCAAATTAGATGAGCAGGAATTCTTATGAATCTTATTCTCTTGAGCCTTGACAAGGCTTTTAAAAAGTAAAATAGAAAGAGTTACAAATTAGCAAAAGCTTCATCAGAATCAATTTTATTGATTCCACTCTTTGCTCCTTTAAATATGCAGTTTCCAAAATAAATCCTTGCGTTAAAAAGAACAACAATTAGCCGATTAAAATAAATCTAATAAAAAATAAAAACTATGATTCCAAAAACAATGAAAGCCGCCGTAGTTCAAGGCTACGGACAACCATTAAAAATTATGGAAGTTCCGGTAAGAGAACCCGGAAGATATGAAGTATTGGTAAAAGTAATAGCATGTGGTGTTTGTCATACGGATTTACATGCAGTAGACGGAGACTGGCCTGCAAAACCAAAAATGCCATTAATTCCCGGACATGAAGGAGTAGGAATTGTAGTAGCCTGCGGACCGGAAGCTCACGTAAAAGAAGGAGATGCAGTGGGAGTTCCCTGGTTGTACTCAGCTTGTGGATGTTGTGATTATTGTATTACAGGATGGGAAACACTTTGTGAAGCTCAGAAAAATGGCGGCTACAGCGTAGATGGTGGTTTTGCAGAATATGTAATTGCCGATTCAAGATATGTTGGACATTTAAAATCAAATGTTAACTTTCTTGAAATTGCGCCAATTCTTTGCGCCGGAGTAACGGTGTATAAAGGTTTAAAAGAAACTGAAACCAAGCCGGGAGAATGGGTTGCCATATCTGGAATTGGTGGTTTAGGGCACGTTGCAGTTCAGTATGCAAAAGCAATGGGAATGCACGTTGCGGCTATTGATGTAGCAGATGATAAATTAGAATTAGCAAAAAAATTAGGAGCAGATTTAGTGGTCAATGCAAAAAACACAGATCCTGGAGAATATCTACATAAAGAAGTCGGCGGAATGCACGGCGCATTGATCACGGCTGTTTCGCCTATAGCTTTCAAACAGGGTATTGACGTTCTCAGAAGAAAAGGAACCATTGCATTGAATGGTCTTCCTCCTGGCTCGTTTGAACTTCCGATTTTTGAAACCGTTCTTAAAAGAATTACCGTAAGAGATTCTATTGTAGGAACGAGAAAAGATATGCAGGAAGCATTAGATTTTGCCAACGAAGGCTTAGTAAAAGCAACAGTAACGGCAGCAAAACTGGAAGATATTAATGAAGTTTTCGACAAAATGAAGGCCGGACAAATTGATGGCAGAATTGTTTTAGACATTGCAGGTTCTGCAAACTAGGATTATATTATGATTTAGTGGAACCTGACAATTTTATGTTGTCAGGTTTTTTTAACTTTATAAATACAATCTCGTAGTTGTCATTGCGAGGAGCGAAGCGACGAAGCAATCTCAAAAAAATAATACTTAAAAATCAAAAGAAATTATTTCTAACAATTTTTAATTTAATTAAGATTAGATTCCTACGGAATGACAGAAATTATGTTAAACTTGATTGAAAATAATTTTAATTCCAATCAATAAAAAGAAAATAAAATGGAAACAAAAAAAATATCAAGACTCTCAGTAACAGAAAAAGCTTTAGAACTGATTTGGGAATTAGAAAAAAAACATGGTGATTTGATGTTTTATCAAGCAGGAGGTTGTTGCGAAGGAACACAGCCGCAATGTTTTGAAAAAGGCGGCTACTTCCCAAGAATGAACGATGCGATGATAGGAACCATCAACGGACATGAATTCTGGATTGACCGTGATCTTTTCGAATATTGGAAATATTCTCATTTTACATTAGATATTTTAGAAGGTTTCGGACCGGGCGGATTTTCTCTGGAAACTCCTTTGGGAAAAACGTTTAAAGTTCATTACAGATTGTTTACTCCTGAAGAACTTGGAAATCTTGAGGATGTGAGACGAAGTGAATAAAATTTGCTCAATCTACAGAATCTGCAACATAGAAATTAAAAAATATCACACACATTTAGAAAATTACGCAGATTATTAAGTTATAAAATCATTAGTGAAAAATCGTGCTAAAAATTCGTGTTTAAAACAAAATCAAACCTTCACAAACCGATTCACAAACATCGCCGCCACAATATCTCCAACAGCATTTAAAACGGTTGCCAACGGATCTACCAAAGTTCCGATAATAATCACTGCAGGAATGGCTTCCTGTGGTAAACTGTATACAGAGATCATCAGCATTTCGCCAATATAACCACCATTCGGAATTCCTCCGGCAACGATACTTACAAAAACGGTGATTCCTAAAGCCAATAAAAGATTGGAAGGTTCAAAAAAATCTCTCCCAATAATCTGAAAAGCCACATATATTTTAATAATAGAAGACATCGACGAACCGTTTTTATGCAATGTCGTTCCAATCGGAATAACCAAATTGGCAATCGAACTCGGAATTCCGATTTTTGATGCGGCTACCAAATTCGTGGGCATTGTTGCAAAACTGCTACAAGTACTCAATGCTGTTAAGGTTGGAAGAATGGCATTTTTCCAGAAACTTTTAATTCCGTTTTGTCCGTTTGCCATAAAAGCATAAAGTGTGAAAAATACAAAGAAGTAAATAATTCCTGCAACGTAATATAAACCAAGTGGTTTAGCATAAAAACCAAAAAGCTGAGGTCCTAATGTGGCAACTTGGTAAGCAAAGTAGGCTCCCAAACCGATGGGTGCAATTTTCATGATCATGATAAGAAGTTCCTTCATCACTTCATAGCCTGAAGCAATAAAAACTCTGAAAGGTTTTCCGCTTTCACCGGATTTTCTGGCAGCAAAACCTGTGAGGAAAGCAAAAATAAGAAGAGCAAGCATGTTTTTTCGTGAAAACAATTCGGTAAATTCACCCACGGTAAAAAAACTTACAATTCTATCCCCCCAGTTTTCTTCTTTGGTGGCTTCAGCAATCAACTCTGTGCTTCCTGATATCGATGAAACGGGAAAAAGGTAGACCGCACCAATGGTGAAAACTGCAGCAATCAGTATAAAAAATAAGAATGTAAAAGACATTATTAAAAGAATTTTACCAAACTTAGATTCCTGCTCGAGAGAAGCAATTGAATTGGAAACGGCAAAAAATACAAGCGGAACCACACTTACAAAAAGAAGGTTAAGAAAAATATCACCCAAAGGTTTTATATATTCCACGATTTGCGGTGTCACAATACCGATAATGCTTCCTACGGTAATTCCCAGAAGTAAAAGCAAAATTCCTGAATAGTTTTTTAAAACTTCTTTCATAGGTGGATGTTTATTGTTTTTAAGCAATATGTAATCGTCTAACTTAATCGGTATTTGAGATTCAAATAATTAATGGCGATTTCATGCTTGATTTTTATCAAAGATAGATTTATTTTTAACAATTTCTAAGAGGTATGTTCGCCTTAATTTTTCTAAATTTGAGTAAACATTCGTTTCTATGGCTTATATAGATTATTACAAAATTTTAGGCGTAGACAAAAGCGCAACGCAGGACGCTATTAAAAAAGCGTACCGAAAGCAGGCAAGAAAACTGCATCCAGACCTTAATCCGAACGACAAAGAAGCAGAAAGACAGTTTAAAGAGCTGAATGAAGCTAATGAAGTACTCAGCAATCCTGAGAACCGTGCCAAATACGATAAGTACGGCGAAAACTGGAAGCATGGTGAAGAATATGAGAAAGCACAGCAACAGCAAAGACAGCAATACCAAAGCGGAAATTACGGCGGTGGATTTTCCGGTGCTGATTTTGGGGAAGGTGAAGATTTCTCAGATTTTTTCCAAAGTATGTTTGGTGGAGCAGGAGGTGGTTTCGGAAGAAGTTCGCGCGGAAGTGCTTCCGGAAAGTTTAAAGGTCAGGATGTTCAGGCAGAACTAAATTTAAACTTAAAAGATGCGGCAACAACTCATCAGCAGACTTTTGATATTAATGGTAAAAAAGTAAGAATTACGATTCCTGCAGGAGTTTATGACGGACAGCAAATAAAATTAAAAGGTCACGGAAATCCGGGTGTTAATGGCGGACCAAGTGGAGATTTGTACATTACTTTTAATATCAATCCTGATCCTAATTTTGAAAGGGTAGGAGATGATCTGAAAACTAAAGTGACAATTGATCTTTACACTGCTGTTTTAGGTGGTGAAGTTACTGTAAACACTTTAGATGGGAATGTTAATCTTAAAGTAAAACAAGGAACTCAAAACGGAACAACAGTAAGACTAAAAGGAAAAGGCTTTCCAGTCTATAAAAAAGAAGGACAGTCTGGTGATTTGTTTGCAACTTATGATGTGAAATTACCGACTGATCTTACAGAAAAGCAGAAAGAACTTTTTGAACAACTTAAAAATTCCTAAGCTATGAGTGAAAGAATATCACGCGAAGAGCTCGTACAGATTTATAATATTGAAATTACTTTTTTTGATGAATTGGTAGATTCCGGCTTACTGAATATAGAAACGGATAATGAAATTCGGTATCTGATGTACGAAGATCTTCCTACATTTGAGAGATTTGCCAATTGGCATTATGACTTAGAAATTAATCTTCCCGGTTTGGAAGTTATCAACAGTATGCTGCAGAAAATGGAAAATTTAAATCAGATAAACCGTGAATTAATGCAAAAACTTTCGGCGATAAATGAGAAATATGAAGATATTTAATTTAGTTTTGTAAACTATAAAACTCATTACATGGCAAGACTCAACGACGATAAAATCATTAATTTAAATATCAACAAAAAAGATTTCGAAGAGATTTACCTTCATGGAGATCAGGGAAGTCTTTTTTTCTCACCTACCGTAAAAGGAAAACTGATCACTACAATCGTAGTTGCTGTTATTTTGTTGGTTTTATTTTACTTTAAAGACGATTTAAGTAAAGAGAAATTCGGGATTTTATACTTTGTGAGTTTTCTTTTCCTGCTGTGTGCGGTCTATTTATCTTTAGCAATCAACAAGGTTTCAAAATGGAAAAAGGAAGTGGTGAAATATCTTAAAACACTTGAGAATACAGATATTTATCAAATTCAGTTTAATGCTAAAGTTTTTAAAGTAAATCTTAATGACAATAAAGAAACCAGTCTTTGGACTGAGTTTACGGCTGCTGAGATCAGCGATAAATTTATTGGTTTAGAAGGGAAATTCAACTATATGTTTCCAAAAAAATCAATGCAGGAAGCAGATTTTGAATTGCTGAAACAGGCAGTGCAGACCAATGTTTTGAAGTAAAAAATTAAGTAAACCTAATAAGACGATAATCAACATCTTATTTACAATAGATTTAGAAATAAATAAAAAACTCAGAGTATTTGCTCTGAGTTTTGTTTTATCATGAAAAGCTGATTAATCTAACCAGCCCATTTCTTTCATCCACTCATCATTGTAGATCTTTCCGACATATCTTGAGCCGTGATCGTGAAGAAGTACAACAACAATGTCATCTTTCGTGAATTGATCTTTCATCTGAACCAAAGCTGCCATTGCACTTCCCGCAGAATATCCACAGAAAATTCCTTCTTCTTTTGCCAGTTTTCTTGCATAAATAGCGCCGTCTTTATCAGTCACTTTTTCGAAATGATCAATCACAGACATATCGTAGTTTTCAGGAAGGATATCTTCACCAATACCTTCTGTAATGTAGCTGTAAGCGTTTCCTAGATTAATTTCTCCAGTTTCATGAATCTCTTTTAAGATAGAACCATACGTATCAATACCGATTACTTTGATGTCAGAATTTTTCTCTTTAAAAAAAGTTCCACAACCTGTAATAGTACCGCCCGTTCCGGCTCCAACTACAAAATGAGTCAGTTTTCCTTCCGTTTGTTCCCAGATTTCAGGAGCTGTAGACTCGTAATGAGCTGCTCTGTTTGATAAATTATCATATTGGTTAACGTACCATCCGTTTTCCGTTTCTTTTGCCAATCTCTTTGAAACTGAATAATAAGAACGCGGATCTGTAGGTTTTACGTCTGTAGGACAAACGATCACTTCAGCTCCGACGGCACGAAGAATATCACATTTTTCTTTTGACTGTTTAGCGTTTGTTACAAAAATACATTTGTACCCTTTGATGATGGCAGCCAAAGCCAATCCCATTCCTGTATTTCCGGAAGTTCCTTCAATAATGGTTCCTCCTGGTTTTAGTCTTCCGTCTTTTTCGGCGTCTTCAATCATTTTCAGAGCCATTCTGTCTTTTACCGAATTTCCGGGGTTGAAAGTTTCTACTTTTGCCAAAACCAATGCCGGGAAATCTTCACCCAAAACTTTATTAAGCTTTACAAGAGGGGTATTTCCAATGGTTTCGAGTATATTTTCTGCGTATTTCATAAATGTTTTTTTATGCGTGGCAAAGATACGGCTTTCAGATAATTAATAATTAAAAATGAAGAATTAATAATATTTCGATAAAACTCTCCAACGCTCTTATGCATCAACTTTATCAGGAGCTTTTTCCCGCTTTCCGTTACAATCTTTTTTTTCAAAAAAGGATTTTCACTACAATCGGGGCTAAGATATTTGTCGCCATCAGAATTATTTGTCATTGCGAGGAGTGTAGTGACGAAGCAATCTCAAAAGTATTTAACAATAAACATCCCCTTACTTTTTGTAATCTCCGCAGTTAAAAGACAAAATAGTTATCTATTTTTACGGAATGAAAAATTTTATGCAAAGCAAGATTTACAATTTATAATTAATTATATTTAATCGCTTTTACAGGAGAAATTTTACTGATCAGATAACTCGGAATTACCAAAGCCATTCCGGAAATAATTAAGATCCCCACCGAAATAGAAAAAATAATCCACGGATTCAGATCTACAGGAACTACACTTACATAGTAATTGGCAGGATTTAGTTTAATAATTCCGGTGTATTTTTGGGTAATTAAAAGTCCAAGACCGATGAGGTTTCCATACAAAAGTCCGGGAACCATGATGATTAAAGTGTAATTGATAAAGGTAGCTCTAATTTGTCCGTTGGTTGCACCTAACGTTTTCAGCAAGCCAATAGAATTGGTTCTTTCGATGATAAGAATCAGCAATACCATAATAATATTGATGATGACCACCAAAAGCATAATAGAAATAATAATACCGATATTGGTGTCAAAAAGCCCGATCCAATCATTGATTTGTGGGTATTTGTCGGTTGCTTTTTCTGCATAGTTTTTATATCCTATAAATTTTTCAACCTTTGGAAAATCTTCATTGATATTATTAATGTTTTTAAAGAATACATCCAATCCTCCGATTTCATCAGGTTTTATATCCTGAATTCTTCTCACATGATTGATGTCACCAACTACAAACTGGTCGTCAATCATTTTGATGTCGGTTTTGTAGATTCCCACTACTTCAAAGTTTCTGTAAATAGGTTTCTGATCAGCTTTTGAAAAAACAGTAACAATGCTGTCATTCACTTTCAGATGAAGATCATTAGCGATTTTTTCTGAAATAACAACGCCGTTGTTATAACCTTCACCGTTCAAAAATGGAGTTTTCCCGGCAGTCAGAAATTTTTTAAACCTTAAACTGTCAAAATCTTTACTTACACCTTTGAAAATAATCCCAGCAAAACTGTGCTCATTACGCATAATTCCGGTTACCATTGCATATCCCTGAACTGTTGCAACATCAGGAAATGCTTTAATGCTTTTAATATCTAATCCTTGATTATCAAGAACCGAAGTATTGTAAGATGAATTTGATTTGGTAGATCTTACCGTAATATGCCCGCTGAAATCTCCCAACCTTTCTTTAATCGCTTTTTTTGAACCCAATCCTGTAGAAACAGTGATAAGCGAAACGATGATTCCCAAAGCCACAGACAGTCTGCCGATGAAGATGATAACCCTAGAAAGGTTATTTTTGTTATCTTTGGAAAACGCTATTTTTCGGGAGAAATATAATGGAAATTTCAAGCTTATGAATTTAAATTTCAAAATTAAAACATTAGTTCTTATTTGCCTAATTTTTTTAGGAGTATTCAGTCAATATTATTCTCAGACATCAAATAAAGAGGGTTTTAAAACCGGTGCAGACCAACCGGAAAAATATCTTGGGCTTCTGAAAAATAAAAGAGTTGCCGTGGTAACCAATCAGACAGGGCTTGTAACAAGAGTGAAATATTATAATGCGGCAAAAGATCCTTCGACAGGTTGTGCAAAAGCAATGAAGATAGATACTTTAAGTATTGTTGATTTTTTAGTTGAAAATAATATCAACGTCAAATCGATTTTTGCCCCTGAACATGGTTTCAGAGGTGATGCTGATGCAGGAGAAAAGGTAAAAAATGGAGTAGATGTGAAGACGGGAATTCCTATAGTTTCTCTTTACGGAAATAATAAAAAACCAAAACCAGAACAGTTAAAAGGAATTGATGTAGTTGTTTTTGATATTCAGGATGTTGGAGTACGGTTTTATACCTACATCTCTACTTTAACGTATTTGATGGAAGCCGGAGCTGAAAACAATGCGGAAATTATGGTTCTGGACCGACCCAATCCTCACGACGGATATATTGACGGGCCTGTTTTAAAGAAAAAATGGGAAAGTTTTGTCGGAATGCACGAAGTACCTGTGGTGTATGGTTTAACCATCGGTGAATACGGAAAAATGGTAAACGGTGAAAAATGGTTGAAAAATGGAGTTCAGGCAAAATATACTTTGGTAGAAATGAAGAATTATCATAAGAAAAAGCGTTATGCAATTTTAAATAAACCTTCACCTAATCTGCCGAATGATCAATCGATAAATTTGTACCCAAGCTTATGTTTTTTTGAAGGAACTCAGGTTTCGGTAGGACGAGGGACAGATCTACCTTTTCAGATTTATGGTTCACCATGGACAAAAGATTTACCTTATCAATTTACTCCAAAGCCCAATTTCGGAGCTAAAGATCCTTTCCTGAATGGTAAACTGTGTTATGGCGAAAATCTTTCTGATTATTCTAAAAATTTACGAGAAATCAATTTAGAATGGCTACTTAAAGCGTATAAAAATTATAAAAATCCTCAACAGGATTTCTTCCTTAAAAATCTTTTCTTTGATACTTTAGCAGGAAGTGATGAGTTGAGAAAACAAATTGTCTCTGGTAAATCTGAAAGAGAAATTAAATCTTCCTGGAAATCAGATTTAGAAAAATTCGAAAAAATAAGAAAGAAATATATTGTTTATCAGGATTAAAAAAAGTCAGCTGTAAATTTTTACAGCTGACTTTTTGTATGTTCTCTATTTATTAATCAAAATTCTGTGGAGGGCTCTTATCGTTCTTTCCTTTATTTAAAATAAAAAGTCCGATCGATAAACCGATAACTCCTGCAAAAGCTGTCATCAAAGCACGCTCTAATTTATCTGCCTCATGATTTCCGAGATAATTCATCAGGAACAATATTGCAAATGTAATAACCGATATAATGATATGGTTTCTTCCTAGTAGTTTCATTTTTATTTTAATCTGTAAGAAATCATTACTCCTCCTCTGTAAGGAATTATTTCGCCACTTCGGTTGTAACCGTCTGCGCTGTCGTATCTTTCACCAGTTCCACGTACGTATCCTTTGTAGAAATCCTGAGAGCTTCCTATTCCTGCAAAAATATCCATATTCCAGTTTTCAGCTAATCTAAATTGGTATCCTCCTTCAACACCAAATAAAATAGAGTATCCTTTTTGGTAAAGTTGAGAGTTGATGTATTGACTAGGTATCCCTATTTGAGCATCTACATAAACGTCATCATTCCAATAATTTGGTTTTTGCAAGGTATATGCACCTACTGAAACATTTGCTCCTACATGCCATCCTTTAAAAGCTTCTCTAAAATAATATCTTCCTTCAATAGCTCCCATATAAATCTGTGCTTCGTGTCCTGCAAAAGATTTCCAGGGAGATATTAAAACATCACCTTGCAAAGTAAATTTATTACTTAATTGATATTCTAATCCAGCATTGATAACTCCGATTGGAATTAATAAAGCATTTCCTTTTACATACAATTTTTTCTCAGATTTCGGTGTCGTAGATTCTGTCTGATTTTCTTGTGCGTTAATATTCATTACTGAAAATAAGCTTAACGCAGCGATAAAAATTTTATATTTCAAAATGTACATTTTATTTAATTTGATTTAATAATGTTTGTGCTAAACTGGCGTCTTTACCCGATTGATTGGCAATGTTTTTAGATTGCTCAGCAAAGTTCTTGGCTAAATCCTTGCTTCCTAAATTAAAATAAATTTTAGCCAAAATATAAGTGTTCTCCGATGTTTCACCACGCATAACTGATTTTTCAGCCCACTCTGCAGCTTTCTTCAAAGAAGATTGTGTCTTTATATGATCTGAAAATATCCACGCTGCTTTTAAAAGCTCATTCGGTTCAAATGTATCTGAGTTTTTATAGTAATCTAAAGCTACTTTTTCATATTCAGGAAAATTAGAATTTTGTTCGTAGTAAGCCAGTTTGGTTTGGTTAAGCTTTGTCAAAGCAGCTTCTTTTCCTACTAAAGGCTCTGCGATTTTCAGAAAATGGGCGTCATTGATTTTTTTATTTTTATCGTCAATAGATTCCTCAACAATTTTACCTAACACAAGTTGGTTGTTAAATTCATTGTAATTTTCCTCGGGTAAAAACTTTAGAATTTCAGTTTTTCTAGCAATGAAGGTTTTGTAATTGAGATCTTCAGAAGATTTAAGGAAATAGAATAAAAATCCGGCATCATCTTTCGTGAGCTCTTCATTTTTTGGTTTGTTTTCAAAATATCTTTCAGAAGCTTGCTTAGCAAACTCATAATCTGAATTTGAATTAAGCTTCATAATATTAATTAGAAACTCCGGGTTCTTTTCACCTTTTGCAAATCTTTCTTTAGATGAACCTTCTTTAGAATTTACAGCATTTATATCTTGTGCCATAGAGAGAAAAAGGCTTGGTTCCATATAGCCGTAATTTTGAGAAACTAAGTTTCCGTCACCATTTAAAAAAAGAAAAGTAGGATAGGAACGTACCGAAAATTTTTGGGCAATTTCTCTACCTTCGCCTTTTTCCATGTCGATTCTCGAACTCACAAAGTTTTTATTGAAATAATCTCCTACCGATTTTTGTGTGAAAACATTTTTGTCCATCATTTTGCACGGACCACACCAAACTGCGTAAGCATCTATAAAAACAAGCTTTTTTTCTTTTTTTGCTTTAGCGAGAAGATCTTTAAAATTACTTTGGTCAAACTTAATTCCTTCTTCCTGAGCCAAAATAAAAATATTGATAAAAATAAATAATCCGGAGATAATATTTTTCATTCTAATTATAAATTTAAAGAAGCGAAGATACTTAATTTTGATTTTATATGAATAATGAAACCTCCTGAAAATAGTAAACAAAAAACCGCCCTTAAAAAAGGCGGTTTGTGGTTTCTCCAGGAATCGAACCAGGGACACATGGATTTTCAATCCATTGCTCTACCAACTGAGCTAAGAAACCATTATATTTTTGTTGTGATTACTTCGTTGCTTAAAGTGGGTGCAAAAATATACTTTTTTTTAATGTGATGCAAGTTTTTTAAACAATTAAATTGAGTTTTATATTGTTTTTATCAGGGAATTTAAGTTTTTATTTGAATATCAATTGATTGTAAAATGTTTCACTTCAAGTTTTTTTAAATGTTTTTCGCATTTTCGTTGTCAGGGTTTAATTTAAAGACTTCTTGTAATTGATGGTAGAATCTTTCTTTTTCCCAAGCTTTGATAGAGTTTCTGCATAGCTGTTGTAGGTATTCCAGGCTTTAGGGTGTAATTCAGTATTTAGTTTGAATATAGGAAGAATTCCTAAAAGAATGGCTGAAAGGTAAATTAATTTTCTCATAGTACATATCACATTGGTTTGATAAAATTATAAAAAAATGTGAATGAATAAAAAACAAAAAAACCACCTGTAAAGGGTGGTTTTAAGTGGTTTCTCCAGGAATCGAACCAGGGACACATGGATTTTCAATCCATTGCTCTACCAACTGAGCTAAGAAACCATTATATTATTGTTATGATTTACTTCGTTGTTTTAAAGTGTTGCAAAAGTAGGAAGTTTTGGTATATGAAGCAAGTATTAATCAAACTTTTTTACCAATAAATTAAAACCTACTGATTTTCAGTCTGATTATTTTCCTGTTCTTTTCTTATCTGCTCACTCATTTCCTCTAAAACAGGTTTAATCGTGCTTTCGGGAAGATCACTTATTCTGATATACATCAAGCCATCAATTGCATCATTAAAGTTTGGGTCAACATTAAAGGCAATTACTTTAGCATTTTGTTTAATGTATTTTTTAATCAAAACGGGCATTCTCAGTTCCGGCTCAAGATCGTCAATGATTTTATCTAATTTATTTAAATCAGATTCCATTTCATCCAGAAAAAGATGCTTGTCACGATCTCTAAGCTTTACTTTAAAATCATTTCTTGGAGTAATGTATTGAGCTACAGCAGAGTCGTAATAATTTGAACGCATAAACTCAATCATTAAAGACTTAGAAAACTCTGAAAATTTATTAGAAATACTCACACCTCCCATCAAAAATTTATGATCCGGATTTCTCAGGCAAACATGTACAATTCCCCGCCACAAAAGGAATAAAGGAAGTGGTTTTTGCTGATATTCTTCGCAGATATAAGCACGTCCCATTTCAATCACTTTTTTGAAAAACGGATGAATGTCTTGTTCGAATTCAAAAAGTGAACTCGTATAAAAGCCTTTAATTCCAAATTTTTTCATCACATCTTTACCCAAAGCCATTCTGTAGGCTCCAGCTAATTTTTCTGCAGCATTGTCCCACAAAAACAAGTGATGATAATGTTTGTCGTACTCATCAAGATCAAAGGGAAGATTACTGCCTTCACCCACAGCACGGAAAGTAAGCTCTCTCTGTCTCCCTATTTCCCTCATTACAGAAGGAATCTGCTCATAAGGAGTGAAATAGATTTCATAATTACCATTACTAAAAAGCATTTTATCTGTGCCTCTCAGTTTATTGATATCTTTTATAATATCTTCTTTTGGAGTTTCGTCAATGATATTCTGAACAATGTTTTCCTCTCTTAATAAAGGGAATTTTACATATAAATTTTTGAGGTTAATAGCCTGTGCAAGAGATTTTCTTTTTTCATAATAAGATTTCATCATATAAACCTTACGTTTTAGAAATTCTCCTAATTCCTCAATGTTTTCCATCTCATCCATCACCTTTACTGTAATGGGCTTTCCTATTCTGATACGGATTGGCTTTTCGCGATCATTCATCATTTCCGCTGGAAGCATTATGGTCTGTAAATTCGGGTGAATTTTGGCTACCTGATAAAAAAGAGTGCTATTTTTAGCATGAAAATACATTGGAACAACCGGGACTTTCGCCATTTTTATTAGCTTTAAAGCTGGTTTTTCCCATTCTCTGTCCAGAATTTCTCCATAAGGATTGTTTTTATTCGAAACTTCTCCTGCAGGAAAAATTCCTACGCAGCCGCCATTTTCAAGATGCTTCAGTGTTTCCCGCATTCCGGTGGCGCTGTTTCTGATTTCCTTTCTTCCCTCAAAAGGATTTACGGCAATCACAAATGGTTCCATGGGTTTTATTTTTTCTAAAAGAAAATTCCCCATCACTTTAAAATCCGGACGAACTTCTGAAAGAATTTTACACATTAAAATTCCGTCAATAGCACCCAGAGGATGATTAGAAACCAATATAAAAGGACCGGTTTTCGGTATTTTTGCCAAGTCTTCTTCAAAAGCTACATAGCTCAAATTTCTCTCTCTTACGAAAGAATCGAAAAAATCTTTACCCTCTTTGTCTTTCAGCTTATCATAAAGTCTGTTGACTTCATTTATTTTTGCAATGCTCATAACAGCAGATGCCACAGGATTTTTTAGGAACCCTATTTTATGCAAGCCGGAAGCCTTGATTAAATCATTTTTCGATATTAAGCTCATGTGTGTTTAGTCCGAGTTAGTTTTTATAGTGTTACCATTTGAAGCGTATTCTTAGAAATCTGTTCCAATAATACACTTTTTTCTTGGTAAAATTTATCGATGTTCTCCATTTTTGCATTTCTTACAGTAAATAAAGATACATTTTTTATAACATCTGTTTTGAAAATTTTCTGAAGTTCATTATTCAGTTCCTCAATTTTAAGGAATTTATCTTCAAGACACAATGCCAATGAAATTGCAGAATTCTGCATCAAAGAAACTTTGATTTTGTATTTAGCTAAATTATTGAAAATTAAGCTCATATGGTCTTCTGCGATGAAGGAGAAGTCTCTCGTAGAAATTTTAAGCAATATCTGATTGTCTTTTAAAATATAAGATTCTTCGCTTTGGTTTTTTTCAGAAGCACCCACTTTAGTTCCTTCTTTTGTAGGGTCTACAAAAGATTTCACATAAAAAGGAATATTTTTTTGCTGAAGTGGTTGCAATGTTTTCGGGTGGATTACACTTGCTCCAAAATAAGCCATTTCTATTGCTTCTTCGTAAGAGATATTAGATAAAAGTGTAACATCTTTAAAGATTCTTGGGTCACCGGTCATCACTCCTGGGACGTCTTTCCAGATGGTCATTGCGGTTGCGTTCAGACAGTATGCGAAAATAGCAGCAGAATAATCCGAACCTTCTCTTCCTAAAGTTACCGTAAAATTATTATCATCAGAACCGATGAATCCCTGTGTTACATAGCAGATATCAGGATTTAAATTTGAGATGAATTCCTCAGTTTTTTGCCAGTTGACGTTACCATCCCTATAAGAATCATCTGTTTTTATATAGTCTCTTGCATCAAGCCATTGATTGGTAAATTGTATATCATTCAGATACTCGCTTACGATTTTAGTGGAAATCATTTCTCCACAGCTTACAACCTGATCGTAGACAAAATTATAATTGGGAGATTTATTTCTTCTTAAAAAAGAAACAATATCATCAAAAAACAAATTGATTTCTGCAAAAACTGCATGATCTTCCGAGAAAAGCCCCTTAGCTATTTCAATGTGTTTCTGTTTTATATTCTCTATTTCAGTTTGATAGTTGTCTTTTTTGAAATACATTTCTACTACTTTTTCCAGCTCATTGGTGGTTTTCCCCATTGCTGAAATTACAAGTAGACATTTTTCAAAACCTTGGCTGCTAAGAACCATAGATACATTTTTTACACTTTCGGCATCTTTCACTGATGCACCTCCAAACTTGAAAATTTTCATTAAATTGTTAAGAATAAAATTGTTAGATATTAAAACATTGAATTTTTTTTCGGATGTCAAAATTATGGAATTACGATGAGATATGAAATAGCGATGAGCCAGGATTGAATTAAGATTTAATTAAAATTAAGGTAAAGTATAAGAAATATTTATTGTTTAAGGATGTAATTTGGGAATAATTTTCGTTACTAATTGTGTCCGTATGTAGAATAATTTGTTTAGTATGGTGTTGATTAATAGGATGTAAGGTCTTTTGTGAGAAAATGTTTTTTAATGTGATAAAATTTACGAAATTTGGCAGTAAAGTAAAAACATAAAAATGTCAGATCAACCATTACAGACTTTAGGAGAATTTTTAATTGATAAACAGGAAGATTTTCAGTATTCTACTGGTGAATTTTCACGTCTTCTAAGTGCTATAAGACTGGCGTCCAAAGTCGTAAACAGAGAAGTAAATAAAGCAGGGATTGTAGATATTGCAGGAGCTGCCGGAAATCAGAATATTCAAGGTGAAGAGCAGCAAAAGCTTGATGTAATTGCAAATGATATTTTTATCACTGCACTTTCTCAGAGAGAAGTTGTTTGTGGTATTGCTTCTGAAGAAAATGACGATTTCATTGATATTAAATGTGGAGAAAACGGGCATTTAAGCAAATATGTAGTTTTAATTGATCCTTTAGATGGTTCTTCAAACATTGATGTGAATGTTTCTGTAGGAACTATTTTCTCAATTTACAGAAGAGTTACAGAGCCAGGAACTCCGGTGCAATTAGAAGATTTTTTACAGAAAGGAATTAATCAGATTGCAGCAGGATATGTTATTTACGGATCTTCTACAATGATTGTTTACACGACTGGTAACGGTGTGAACGGATTTACTTTAGATCCTTCTCTGGGAACTTATTATCTTTCTCATCCAAATATGACATTCCCAAGAACGGGGAAAATTTATTCAATCAATGAGGGGAATTATATTAAATTTCCTCAGGGTGTTAAAAATTATCTTAAATATTGCCAGATGGAGGAGGGCGACAGACCTTATACTTCAAGGTATATTGGTTCATTAGTTGCTGATTTTCATAGAAATATGTTAAAAGGCGGAATTTACATCTATCCATCATACGGTCAATCGCCAAACGGAAAGTTGAGATTATTATACGAATGTAATCCAATGGCATTTTTGGCAGAACAAGCTGGTGGAAAGGCTACAGACGGCTTTAGAAGAATCATGGAAGTTGAACCGACTGAGCTTCACCAAAGAATACCATTCTTCGCAGGTAGTGTAGAAATGGTAGAGAAAGCAGAAGAGTTTATGCGAATCGACAGCGTAAAATAAATGAAAGCAGAATATTTTAGATATTTATTAAAATTCAAACGCCCGAGTGGAACATCTCGCGGCGTTTTGCTTGAAAAAGAGACCTATATTCTTGAAATTTCCAATGACGGAAAAAAAGGAGTAGGAGAGTGTGCTATTTTCAGAGGACTGAGTTTTGATGACCGATCGGATTATGAAGATAAACTAAAATGGCTTTGTGAAAATATTGATCAGGACTTTGAATTTTTAAAACAAGAATTAAAAGAATTTCCTTCTATTTGGTTTGGATACGAACAAGCTTTACTGAATTTAAAACACGGCGGAAAATTATACTTTCTTAGTGACTTTACAGAAGGTAAAAGCTCAATGATAATTAATGGCTTAATCTGGATGGGCGATATCGATTTTATGGAAGAACAGATTCTGGAAAAACTTGAGCAGGGCTTTCATTGTATTAAGTTAAAAATTGGTGTCGACTGGAAATCAGAACATAAAATTCTTCAAAAATTAAGACAGAAATTTTCAAAAGAAAAGCTAGAATTACGAGTTGATGCTAATGGCGGATTTACTAAAGATGAAGCTAAAACTGTCTTGCAACAACTTTCAGATTTAGATATTCATTCTATCGAGCAGCCAATAAAAGCAGGAAATTGGAATGATATGGCAGATTTGTGTGCGGAAAAAACTCCCACTCCGATTGCACTCGACGAAGAATTGATTGGTATTATTGATTTCAACGAAAAGAAAAAGCTTTTAGAAATAATAAAACCACAATACATAATTTTAAAACCAGCTTTGGTAGGAGGGTTTACTGGTTCTGATGAATGGATATCTTTAGCTGAACAGCAAAATATAGGTTGGTGGATTACCTCTGCTTTAGAAAGTAATATTGGACTGAATGCAATTGCTCAATATACTTTTACTAAAGGAAATCAAATGTCACAAGGTTTGGGAACCGGAAGTTTATTTACTAATAATTTTGAAAGTAATTTACATTTAAACGGAGAGCAACTCTTCTTTAACTTTAAAGGATAAATTATTTAATTAGACTACTCCATTAACGAAAATTGCTTTTTTGATATATTCTATAATATCAGAAAGCTGTTTTTTTATTTTTTTCATGATGATGTTGTGTTGAATTTTAGAAATGTAAATTTCTGAAAAAAAATTCAATTTAAAGTGAATTTACTTTTAAATTTATCATTTTCATAAACCCTTAAATTTTCCTAAATTTGCAAATTGTCGGATAATACGACATTTTAAAGCGAATTTTAATGGAAGAAGAAAAAAAATCACTCAATTTTATTGAGCAAATTATCGAAGATGATTTGGCAAACGGCCTGAGAAACGATCAGATCCGTTTCCGTTTTCCGCCTGAACCAAATGGTTATCTGCATGTAGGTCACACAAAAGCGATCTGCATCAACTTCGGTTTGGGTGAAAAATATAATGCTCCCGTAAACCTTCGTTTCGACGATACGAACCCTGAAAAAGAAGAACAAGAGTTTGTAGATTCTATCATGAAAGACGTTGAATGGCTAGGTTTTAAATGGGATAAAGTCTTGTATGCCTCCGATTACTTCCAGCAGCTTTACGATTGGGCAGTTAAGTTAATTAAAGAAGGAAAGGCTTATGTTGATGAGCAACCATCTGAAATTATTACTGAACAAAGAAAAAATCCGACAGAACCGGGAGTAGAATCTCCGTTCAGAAACCGACCTGTTGAAGAGTCTTTAGATTTATTCGAAAAGATGAAAAACGGTGAATTTGAAAGTGGTACAATGTCTCTTCGTGCAAAAATCGACATGGTTTCGCCGAATATGAATATGCGTGATCCTGTGATGTACAGAATTTTGAATAAACCTCACCACAGAACGGGTACAGATTGGAAGATTTATCCAATGTACGACTGGGCTCATGGTGAATCTGATTATATTGAACAAATTTCGCACTCGCTTTGCTCTTTAGAATTTGAAAACCACAGACCGCTTTACAATTGGTATTTAGACCAAGTGTATGAAGAAGGTAAGGTTAAAAACAAGCAAAGGGAATTTGCAAGGATGAACGTTTCTTATATGATTACTTCCAAAAGGAAACTACAAAGGTTAATTGCCGAAAATGTAGTCAATGGTTGGGATGATCCTAGAATGCCTACGATTTCAGGAATGAGGCGAAAAGGCTTCACGGCTAATGCAATCAGAAATTTTATAGATAAAGTTGGAGTTGCAAAAAGAGAGAATTTAATTGAAATTCAACTCTTAGATTTCTGTGTACGTGAAGATTTAAATAAAGTGGCTAAACGTGTGATGGCGGTTGTAGATCCTATTAAATTAGTGATTGAAAACTACCCTGAAGGTCAGGAGGAATGGCTGGTCACTGAAAATAATAATGAACAGGAAAATGCCGGAACAAGAGAAATTCCTTTCTCAAGAGAATTATATATTGAGCGTGAGGACTTCAAGGAAGAGGCGGGCAATAAATTCTTTAGATTAAGATTAGGAGGTGAGGTTCGTTTAAAATCAGCTTACATCATTAAAGGTGAAAGAGTAGAAAAGGACGAAAATGGAGAAATCACGACAATTTATGCAACTTATGACGAAAAATCTAAGTCGGGAAGCGGAACTGAGGAAAGTTTAAGAAAAGTAAAAGGTACCATTCACTGGGTTTCTGCGAAACATGCAATTCCTGTGGAGGTCAGAAACTACGAGAAATTATTTACTGTGGAACAGCCTGATGCTGAGAAAGATGTAGATTTCTTAAATTTCATTAACCCTGAATCTGTCAATACAATTCAAGGATTTGCTGAGCCTGGTTTGAAGGATGTTGCAGTGGGCGAACCGCTTCAGTTCCAGAGAATTGGCTACTTTACGAAAGATCAGGATTCTACAGATACAAATTTTGTGTTCAATAGAACTGTGACGTTAAAAGACTCTTATAAGCCGGAGTAAAAATTTATTTATATCAGTATAAATGAAACAGGGCTTAATTTTTTAAGTCCTGTTTTTTTTGTTTTTAAACATTTACTGTATAATAAAATGCCACGAATACACGAATATTTTTTTTGTTATTAACGAGAAGTATTAATGCTATTTGTGTTTAAAAAGATCGAAAGGACAATTTAATAAAAGGATAGGATAGAATCCTATCAACAAAATTATCAACGAATTATAATCAATATTAAAATCAGAAATTGTGAAAATAATACAATTATACACCAACTCATTCAAAGGGCTTTCCGAGGAAAGTTGGATGTTGGCGCTCGTAATGCTCATCAACCGTGCCGGTTCGATGGTACTCCCATTTTTGGGAGTTTATATGACAGCTCATTTAAAATTCAGTATAGAAAATACAGGAATTGTGCTTAGCTTTTTCGGAATCGGTTCTGTAATCGGTTCTTGGTTGGGCGGATTTATTACCGATAAAATTGGAGAATATAAAGTTCAGTATATTAGTTTATTACTGAGTGTTCCACTGTTTTGCTTAATTCCACTCTTTAAAACGGAAGTGGGAGTTGCTGCAATTATTTTAATTCAAAGTATTGTCAGCGATTCATTTCGTCCGGCAAACTCAGTTGCGATTACAAAGTATGCAAAACCGGAAAATATTACAAGAGCATTTTCATTAAACCGAATGGCAGTCAATTTAGGATTCTCTATTGGTCCGGCTTTAGGAGGGATTTTATCAGCAATTTCTTATGAGTTTTTGTTTTTTTCAAATGCTTTAGCCGCTTTACTAGCCGGAATTTTATACATTGTTTTCTTTCGAAAACGTAATAAACTTGCAAAATTGAGAGCAAGAAAAGTAAAAGAAGCGATTGAAATTAAAAAAGAAAATTCGCCTTATCGAGACGGTAAGTTTTTGATCTACTGTTTTTTTTGTATGCTTTTTTCAATCTGTTTCTTCCAGTTATTCAGTACTTTAACAATTTTCTACAAAGATACTGCTCATTTAAGTCAGCAAAATATTGGTTATTTATTAGGCTACAGCGGATTTATAGTTGTGTTGCTGGAAATGGGATTGGTTCAGGTTGCCGAAAAATATCTGAGCCTCGCTCGTACAATGTTTTTAGGAACCTTCATTTGTGGGCTTTCTTATGCTATGTTGGGTTTTGATTACAGTATTATAACTTTGGTGATTTCAATGACTTTATTGTCTGTTGGTGAGATTTGGGCATTACCTTTTATGTCGACAATCACCGCTTTGAGATCAGGGAAAAACAACAAAGGAGCTTACATGGGCTTGAATGGAATTTCCTTTTCAATCGCATTTATTGTAACTCCATATTTAGGAACTTTGATTGCCGAAAAATTTGGATTCACTATTTTATGGATAGGAACTGGAGTCTTAGCTATAATCATTGCTATTGCATTTTACTTTATTGTTCCATGGATGGTTGAAGATAAAAAAGAAATTGTGGATTAAATTTTAAAATCTGAAAATAGTAAGCCAGCCTTGTCAAAGTTCAAAACCTTGACAAGGCTTTTTTTATGCTGTATTTTTTAAGTTTTAGACTTAAACTGTACAATTTTTGCTTTGCCTTGTTTAATGACAAAACTATATTTTCTTCTTTCCGCCTTATCGGTTACTTTTTTATTTTCTCAGAAAAAAGATTCTGTAAACCTAATTTCAGAAGTGAAAATTGATGCTTATAAAAAACCTACGACTTTTATAGCGTCCACAAAATCAGTTTCGGTAGTTTCAGAAAATTTACTCAATCAAAATACGCCTGAAAGAATGCTGGAATCGATCAACCAAATTGCAGGAGCAAGAATGGAAGAACGCTCTCCCGGAAGTTACAGAATTTCACTTCGTGGAAGTAGTTTACGCTCACCTTTTGGCGTTCGGAATGTGAAAGTTTATCTGGATGATTTCATTTTGTCAGATGCTTCCGGAAATACTTATTTTAATGTGATTTCTCCTGAATTGATTGATCGAATGGAAATTTATAAAGGTCCGGAAAGTGGTGATTATGGAGCTGTAACTGGTGGAACAATGCTTTTAAAAACAAGATCTTCAAACAATTTATCAGCTAATTTATCCACCGGAAGTTATGGAACTTTCAATCAAAGTTTTGATTTTTCTAAACAAATCGGGAAACATTTTTTGGAAGTTTTTCAAAATTATTATCAAACTGATTCTTATCGTGAACAGTCGAAAGTAAAGAGAAAACAAATCTTTATAAAAGATAATTTTCAATATTCAGAAAAGGGAATTTTAAAAGGAATATTGATGTATTCGGATCTCGATTATCAAACTCCGGGCGGACTGACTTTGGAGCAAATGAATATTGATAGAAAACAAGCCAGACCGAAGACTTCGACGCTTTCTGGTGCTTCGGAACAGGATGCGGGAATCAGAAATAAAATGATTTTGGTTGGGCTTTCAAATGAATATCAATTCACCCCGAATTTTTCACATTTTATTTTAGTCCAGGGTTCTTATGTTGATTTTGAAAATCCTTTCATCACTAATTTTGAGAACCGTTTTGAAAAGAATTTTGTTCTGAGAACTCATCTTAATTACGAGAAAAACTTGAACAAAATTTCATTAGCTTACAGATTCGGTTTTGAGGGCGGAATCAATGATATTTTGATTAAAAACTACGATAATAACAAAGGAATTGAAGGTAATCCACAGAATTTTGATCAAATTAAAAATACTTCAGGATTTTATTTCCTTTCACAGAAATTAAATTTTAACGAAAAACTTTTTACTGATATTTCAATCAGTTTAAATTCAAATTCTTACGATTGGGAAAGACTTTACCCACGAACGGAAAATGGGAAAATAGATTTTAAAAATCAATGGCTTCCTAATTTGGGTTTAACTTATCTCTTCAAACCAGGATTTTCATTAAGAGGTAAAATCGGAAAAGGAAATTCAGCACCGACCAGTGAAGAAATTCGTTCTTCAAACCAGCAATTTAATGTAAATCTAAATCCGGAATTTGGTTGGAATAAAGAAGTTGGAATTCGAAAACAATTTGGAAATTTCTTTTTTGTAGAAGCAAATTATTTTGATTTCCGACTCGAAGATGCAATCGTAAGAAGACAGAACGAAGCCGGACAGGAATATTTTGTCAATTCAGGAAAAACAGTTCAGAAAGGTTTTGAAGTTTTGTTGGAATCTAAGAACTTTGATCTTAAAAATGATTTTTTTAGTCAATTCAAACTCAGATTTTCAGGAAGCTTTTATGATTTTAAATTTAAAAATTATCAACAGAATGAAAATGATTTTTCAGAAAATGATTTAACCGGAATTCCTAAAACAACACTAAGCAGTTTACTGAATTTTACTTTTTTTAAAAAGCTTTCTGTAGATTATTCACATTTTTATACATCAAAGATTCCTTTGAATGATGCTAATTCCGTTTGGTCTAAATCCAGTTTGGTAGGAAATATCCAAATTAGATTTCCTATAGATTTTGAAAAAACAAGAGTGAATGTATACCTTCAGATTCAGAATTTATACAATGAAGGTTATGTTTCAGGCTTTGATATCAATGCTTTTGGAAACCGTTTTTACAATCCGGCTGCAAAAAGGAATTTTGTTTTTGGAGTGAAGGTTGATTTTTAATGTCATTATGAGGAGATTGACGACGAAGCAATCTTTTCAACGTCTGACTTTTTTCAACAGATTGCTTCTCTTCGTTCGCAATGACAGTTACTTTGAAAGAATGTCCCGAACAATCATTTCTGCATGAATTCTTGAATTTTCAATAAACCAAAGGTGAGTGTCTTTTCCACCACAGACAACCCCGGCCAAATAAAGATTTTTAATATTTGTTTCCATCGTTTCATGGTTATAGACAGGATTTAAACATTCTCCCTGCAGATCAATACCTGAATTTTTAAGAAAATCAAAATCGGGAAGATAACCAGTCATTGCCAAAACAAAATCATTTTCAATTTCCTGAATCTTACCCTCTTTATCTTTAAAAATAACAGATTTATCTTTAATTTCTACTATTTCAGAATTAAAATGAGATTTGATGGATCCTTCCGCAATTCTGTTTTCAATATCTGGTTTCACCCAATATTTTACATTTTCAGAAATCTTAGAATTCCGAATAATCATTGTCACTTCAGCACCTTTTCGATAGGTTTCCAAAGCGGCATCAACAGAGGAATTACTCGATCCAATCACTACGATTTTTTGTTTGGCATAAGGATAAGGTTCGGTGTAATAATGCTTTACTTTTTCCAGATTTTCGCCAGGAATATTCATCAGATTCGGAATGTCATAAAAACCGGTCGATATGATGACGTTCTTTGCACTATATTTTGATTTTGAAGTTTCAATTTCAAATATTTCTCCATTTTTAGAAACTTTCAGTACTTTTTCGTAAAGGTTAATGTTAAGTTCTTTCTGCCTTGCAATTCCCTGATAATATTCTAAAGCTTCCTGTCTTCCCGGTTTTGGAGCCGCCGAGATAAAAGGGATTTCTGCAATTTCAAGTTTATCTGCCGTCGAAAAAAACTTCATGTATAAAGGATAGTTGTAGAGTGAATTTACAATCGTTCCTTTTTCTATAATCAAATAACTCAGGTTGTTTTTCTTGGCTTCGAGTGCACAGTTTAGACCGATCGGACCTGCTCCGATAATCAGAATATCTAAAATTTCCATTTAACAAAATTACGAAAAAGCTCGACTCAATAGTCTCTAAACAATAAACCAATAACTATGGTTCCGATATTTAAACTCTATTTAATTTAACATAACATTGAAGTGCTCTAACTCAAAACTGGCATTGCTTTTGAACTTTTTACTAAAATTTTATAATGAGAAAGACTTTTTTAACATTTATCCTTTTAGCAGCTTTGTCATGCGAGAAAAAGCAAGATAAAAGTCCTACTATTTCCACAGATAATTTTAAAAAATCAAATGAAAGAACTGATACAAAACAGGAAATATTATCAAAAGAAGTAGCACTGAAAAAAAACAATGATGAGCTTTTACAAGCACTTAAAGTTGGCTATTATGATGTTTTTGCCAATTATATTCATCCTGAAAAAGGAGTGAGATTTTCGATGTATGCTTTTGTTAATCGAAATGAAGATAAGCATTTCTCAAAAACAGATTTTGAAAAATATCTGCCTACAAAAACGATTTTCACTTGGGGTTCCAGAGACGGATCGGGTGAAATTTATAAAGCAACCATTAATCAATACCTAAAAAACTGGGTTTTCCGTAAAGATTTTACAAAATCGGAGTATGCATTTGATAAGTTTCTAGGTAATGGGAATTCTCTTAATAATTTAAAAGAAATTTATCCAAATACCAATTTTACAGAAAATTATATTTCCGGATCTGAAAAATATGGTGGAATGGATTGGAAGGCGCTTCGATTTGTTTTCGAAGAATTTGAAGGTAAATATTATGTAATCGCTGTCATCAATGATGAATGGACAATTTAAAATTTCCCTTCTCTGAAGGAGTCTATTTAATGGTGTGTTTTATAAAATTTCAACCAATTTTTTAGTCAAATTTCTTCTTGAAAACTGTTCAATATTTTGAGTGTTTTCTAAAAGATTTCCATTTTTCCACAGTTTGAATTTCGCTAAAATAAAATTTTCAATTTCTTTGGAATCATTATATCCAAAATGTTTTCCGGCTTTTGTTTCATCTAAAATTTTTGCAACATCTGCTTCATTTGGACCGAAAGAAATGATTTGTTTTCCTGTTGCTAAATATTCAAATATTTTTCCAGGAATAATACCTTTTGAAGAGTCATTTGGAAAATTAGTAATCAATAAAAGGGAAGACTTCGCCATTTCATCAACTGCTTTATCGTGCGAAACGTAACCAAGATTTTGGATATGATTTTTTAAGCTTGATCTTTCAATAACTTCTAAAATTTTGTCATCAATTCTCCCGACAAATTTCAGGTTGAAGCTTTCCGCAAAATCTGAATTGGTTTTCACTAAATTATCGAGCGTTTTCCAAAGATTTTCAGGATTTCGTAACTGTTCTAAAACACCAATATAGCTTAAAGTAAATTTTGAAGTCTTCTCTGTCATGCTGAGCGAAGTCGAAGCATCGGTTTCATCAAACCCATTGGTGATACAAAACGCATTTGCTCCGTTTTTACGAAAGTTTTCTGCATCGGTATAGCTTGTTGCTAAAGTAATATCCGCATTTTTAAAAACTTCAGATTCCAATTGGCGATGTTTTTCATCTGATCTGTTGGTCAGTTTTAAATGTTTGTAATAAGAAATTTCTGTCCACGGATCACGGAAATCTGCAATCCATTTTAAATCAGAAAATTTCTTTTTTAAGTTTAAACCAATCAAATGCATAGAGTGGGGTGGTCCTGAAGTAACAATGGTTTCAATATTGTTAATTTTCAAATACTGTTCAAGAAATTTTACCGAGGGTTGTACCCAAAAAACTCTTGCATCAGGAATGAAAAAATTACCTCTCACCCAAATCGAAAGCTTAGATTTCCAACTTTGATTGTTTCCTAAATCAAATTGTCCGGCTTTGAATTTTTTGTTCCTTTTATTGAGCTTTTCCGCCAATTGATAAGGCTCCCAGATTTTTGTTCTTACGATTTCCAAATCTTCAGGAACGTCTTTCATTAAGCTTTCATCCAATAAAGGATAGCTTGGGTTTTCAGGAGTATAAATAATAGGTTTCCAGCCAAACTCAGGAAGATATTTTGCAAATTTCAGCCATCGCTGAACTCCTGGTCCTCCTGCAGGTGGCCAATAATAGGTGATGATAAGGATTTTCTTTTGTTCCATATAATTTTGCGGACTGTCATTCTGAATGAATCGAAGCGTAATGAAGAATCTCTTTAAACATCATTATTCAAAAATTTCCAAGTAGGATTAAATTCATTAATTAAGTTCTCTTTTTTAATTCTTGTCCAACCTTATCTGCTTTTCTCTTTTGATAGCAGTTTCTATATCAGCAAATTGTTCAAAATATACTAAATAAAAACATTTATATTTTGTAGTGAAGCTCTTGTCAATTGCTTTTGGATTTTGATGCCAATACAATCGGATTTTCAAATTGTTGGTAACTCCTGTGTATAAAACTGTCTTTATTTTATTGGTTAAAATATAGACATAGTAATTATGAGTTCCAAGAGTTTTCATTGATTGTTTTTCTTTTGTCATTCTGATGTTGGGAAAAATCATTACTTAAAATGAGATTCTTCACTGCGCTATGCTTCGTTCAGAATGACAGAAACTTACACAGATTTGTCAATTGAGATTTCAACTTGTTTTTTATCTCTTTTTCGGTAAATAAAATAAATTCCGAAAGCGCTCAAGGCAATGAATAATCCGAAGCATAATAAAGAAATCCATTTTCCGGTTTCGATGACTTGTGGTTCAAAGATCATTTTGATATGATGGTTTCCTGCAGGAACATGTACTGCACGCAACAGATAATCAGCTTTGATGTAAGGAACTTCTTTTTCGTCAACAAAAACTTTCCAGCCATGAGGATAATAAATTTCAGAGAAAACAGCTAATTGCGGAGTTTTTGACTGAGATTTGAACTCTAGTTCATTGGCTTCATATTTTGTTAAGTTGATGATTGCTGTAGAATCTGCCTGAACTGGTTTATTATTGAAATAAGACTTATCGGAAGCATTGATAACAGCTGTTTTTTTACTGTCTATTTCCCCAACATATTTAATTTCTTCGTCCGGAGTATTTACAAATTTCAAATCACTTACAAACCAAGCATTTCCGTTGGCTTTAGGATTGGGAACAACTTGCGGTTCTCCCGGATTTCCGAAAATCATGTATTTGGTATTCAGTAAATTCAGAATTTTTGGAGTTTTTACGCTGTCAACTTTAGAAATATATTCATTAAGCAAATCATCGTAGCGTCTTAATCTCACTGCATGATAACCTCCGATTGAAGCTTTGAAATAAGAAGTATTGGTTTCGCTGGTGGTTCCTAAAACCTGATTGTAGATTCGGTAATGTTTTTTGTCTTTTTCAGCAATTGTTTCCAAAGTTTTATTCACCGGAATACTTGCTAAAATAGATTGTAAATTGGCATTGTCACCTACTTTTTCAGCTAAATAATCTGATCCTTCAGTTTGAAAAGGATTTTCAGCAAAAATTTTATCTACATAATTATCGTCATTTAAATAACGCTTATTTACTGTCCAAAGATCAAATAAACTCACCAGTCCGATAATCACTAAAGCGATATTTTGATTTAATTTTTGTTTTAAAGCAAAGAATAAAACGGTTACTGTAATTCCGACATACAATAATGCTTTGATGGCATCTGTTCTGAACATGCTGAAACGTTCATCCACCAAATAATCAAGTAGGAAAGGTGGTAAATATACTTTTTCGTTATCCGTTGCAAAACCTAAAATTGATTTTCCGAAAACAATCAGAATTAAAGTTAAACCTAAAGTTCCGCCTCCAACATAGGTCAAAATTTTCTTTTTGTAGTCTTCTTCTAAAGTTTCACTATTGAAAAATCTGTATAATCCAATAATTGCGATTAAAGGAAATAACAATTCCACGACAACCAAAATAGAAGAAGGTGCTCTGAATTTGCTGTAAAACGGAACGTATTCGATAAAGAAATTTGAAAGCGGCATAAAGTTGCTTCCCCAAGCTAACAAAACTGTCAGAATTGTAGCACCTAAAATCCAGTAACGGTATTTTTTTGAAGCAAAAAAGAATCCTAAAAGAGCTAAGAAACAAACAATCGCACCTTGATAAGCAGGTCCGGAAGTTCCCGGTTGATCTCCCCAATACGTTAAGCTTCCAAATCCTTTAGAAATTCTATCGTACTCGGCTTGTGAAGTTACATTGTCCTGAACAAGCTGCTGTACTTTTTCCATCATTTCTTTTCCTTCCGGTTCCTGGCTTCCGCCTCCCATCAATCTTGGAATAAATAGGTTTAAAGTTTCCAGCTGCCCGTAGCTCCACATCAAGATACTTTCTTTATCCATCCCTGAATTTCCTGCGGTATGGATTTCGGTATTCAGAATTTGTTTTCCTCTTACCGTTTCTTTAATGTATTCGGAGTTTGCCATGATTCTTTGAGAATTCATTCCAACTCCGATTGCTAAAGCAGAAGCTACAATTCCTGATGAAATTAAAAAATGTTTCATCGGAGCTTTCTTTATTATGGCTCTTATTAATTCGGAAATAAATAAAAATCCTAAACCTAAGAATAAATAATAGGTCATTTGCGGATGGTTTGCTGCAACCTGTAATCCGAAGAAAAGAGTGGTGACAATAAATCCGAGGACGTATTTTTTTCGGATATAAACCAATAATATTCCGGCTAAAAGTGGTGCGAAATATTCGATGGTATTTACCTTTCCGTTGTGTCCCGCTGCAATAATGATATAAAAATAAGTGGAGAGTCCGAAAAATGTGGCTCCCAAAAGTGCATATTTCCAGTTTCGGACGGCAACCATTCCCAAAAGGAAGAAACCTGAAAATAATAAAAACAGATAATTAACCGGCCTTGGCAAAATATTCAAGTAGCTGTCAACTTTTTTGATAATATCGCCTTCAAAACGGCTTCCCATTTGGTAAGTGGGCATTCCGCCAAACATAGAGTCGCTCCAGTAGGTTTCTTTGTCGAAGTTGTTTCGATAATCAATCAACTCTTTTGCGCCACCACGATACTGTACAATATCATGCTGAAAAAGCTGTTTTCCTGTAAAAACAGGAGTAGAATATAAAAATGCTAAAACTAAAAATGCAATTAAAGAAACTGCAATATATATTAAGTTTTTGTTTTTTGCCATCTTGGTTATTAAGTAGATTTTAATTTGGATGCTTTAAAGATTCAGAATAATATTTAAATAAAATTATCTTTTCTCTTTCACCTCTTCATAGTCCACAGTTTCTGCGTCCCACTTTACTTTTTTCTCAATATTTGTTTTTGAGTTTTTCGTTTCCTGCTGTTGATTGTTATTGGGTTTGAATCCCATGAAATTATAAAACTTTTTGAAGAAAATTCTCTTCAACATATTCCAGACAAAAAAAATAACAATGGTTGCGAGAACGATCTCAAAAATTCCTTTGATAAAAGACATATTACTTGTTTTTTATAATTTAAGGTGAAGTTTAAAATTTCTTCCTCAAATATTAAACTTTTAAAATTTATTTAGCAGAAGGGTTTACCATTACAGAAGAGTTTGAAACACTTTTCATAGACTGAGATTGTTTTCCGTCTGAAATAGTTTCTACCTGTGTAGTTTTTACACTGATGTTTTGGTTGTTAATCCACCCTGTGTTTTGATCAAACTTGATGGTTCCGTTTTGAGATAACTCGCTGCTCATGCTATGAGTCATCGGACCTTGAGATTTTTTCTCTTCTTTTTTAGGAATTCCGCCAGTGATTGAAATTTCTACAACTCCATTTCCTGCACTTTTCAGTGTATAGTTTGAAGTTACTTTAATTTTTCCGGCTTCATCGGCGTTTTCAGAAGTGCTCCATTTGTCACCAATTTTAGCTCCTTTTTTAGGAATTACTGAAAGGTTTTTTTCAAACTGATCTTTCAAAACTTTTTCGTTGAAGCTTTCTTTAAGACTTGCTACAACACTAGCTCTTTGGTTAGCGTCCTTAACAATATTCTTCAGCGCATCAGAAATTTTTGTGTATACAGCTTCAAATCCGGTGATAGAAATTACGTTTCCATTCGTATCCATCTTCATGTTCAGCTTATTTCCGGTAAGCGCTTTATTCACATTCCAGATCATTTTCAGATCATCTTCTTTAGGAAGAGGTAGTTTGGTATCTACAACAACCGTTTTACCTTGTGCCGACTGAGAATTTCTCTTTCCGATCAGATTAATGGTCATGTCGTAAACATTCCCTTTGATATCGTTTACGGTGAAGCTCATTTCGTCAGTAGATTCGCTGGTGCCGGTCATGGTTTTACCTTGCGGATCAGTCATCGTTTTTGTATCTCTTTGGTACGTTGTCAAAGGATACGTTTTTCCTTTTTCAAGCTTAAAAGTTTGCTTGAAAACTCCTAAAGAATCTTTGATTGCCGCATCTGCTTTTACTTCTTTTATGGAATCTGCAGGAACTTCTACGGTGATGGTTTTCCCTGTTTTTGGATCTACTTTAGTGATTGTTGCTGTTTCTTTTTTACATGAAACAAGTGCTATTGAGATAAGTGCTAATGCTGCTATATTTTTCATTAAATAATTTTAAAAGGTGAATTAAATTTTTGTGATTTTCTGTCTCATTGCTTCATATAAAATTGCTCCACAAGCTACAGAAACATTCAAAGACTGTGTTTTTCCTTCTATCGGAAGTTTTATTTTTTCGTCTGAATGATGCAGAACTTCTTTAGAAATTCCGGTCTCTTCGTTTCCCATTACAATGGCGCAAGGCGCAGTAAAATCAACGTCGTATATCAATTTCTGTGCCTTTTCAGTTGCCGAAAATACTGCGATTCCGCTTTGCTGTAAGAAATCTACAACGTGAGCTAAATTGGGTTCTTTACAAATTTTGATATTGTACATTGCTCCGGCTGAAGTTTTTATCGCGTCAGAATTTACAGGTGCACCTCCCTTTTCAGGAATTACAATGGCATCAATTCCTACACATTCTGCGGTTCTGCAAATTGCTCCGAAATTTCTTACATCTGTTAATCTGTCCAAAATTAAAATAAACGGCGTTTTACCTTCTTCAAATAATTCAGGAACAATATTTTCAATTCTGTGAAACGGAACATCAGAAATAAAAGCCACTACACCTTGGTGATTTTTTCTGGTAAAACGGTTAAGTTTTTCTACAGGAACGTAGTTGGGACGTATTTTATTTTTTGCTAAAATAGCTTTCAGTTCGGCATAAATTTCACCCTGCAATGCATTTTGTACAAAAATTTTGTCAATAGTTTTTCCAGCTTCAATAGCTTCCAATACGGGACGGAGCCCAAAAATAAAATCGTCTTTCATATGTATAGTTCAACGTTTAAGGTTTAAAGTTCAATGTTAAAATAGGTCTATTATTTGAACTTTGTCCCTTTCAAGTCTGTATTCTTTAAATAATTAATAAATGAGCCTATTTTTCTGCTCAGTATTTCTGTCTGTTCTTTTAAATTTTCAAATTTTTCAAGAGTTATAAAATTCCTGTCAAATACTCTGTATAATTGCGATCTGGTTTCTCCACATGATGCTTTAGCAATTGAAAGGAAGTTGATAAATTCTTTATTTCCATTTCTTTCAAATCCTTCAGCAATATTATCCATGATTGAACCTGATGAGCCATCAATCTGATTGCTTAGTCTAAAGTTGTTTTTAATATTCGTAGTTTCAATAATTTCAAAAATCTCAGCGCATAAAATTCTGGATAATTTCCATATCTCCATATCTCCAAATCTTCAAATCTGCTGATTGTCGCCATAACCTTAAACTTTGAACTTCAAACCTTGAACCTTAGTACTTTTCTCCTAAAATTGCTCTTTTCTGCGCCATTGCATAGCCGTAGTGCAAACTTTCGTGCATGTTGTTAAAAATAATTGCATCCTGAATGCTTTTCAAATCCATTCCAAAACTTGTGGTATAGGGCGTGTAATCTGAGAAGAAATCACTGTCGAAATCTTTCATCAAAGTTTTTGAAGTTTCGGTAAGTAAAAATTCTAAATCTTCAACCTCCGATTTTTGAACATTCAGATTGGGTAACGTTCCTTTTTTGTAAGTTTCAATCCAGTATTTATCAATTCTGAAAGGATTTCCACTCAGGTAATAATGCAGCAATTGCTGTGTAGCAACAGTGTGGGCAATATTCCAATAGATATTATTATTAAAACCATCCGGAATTAATAAAAGATCTTCGTGAGAAGTATCCTGAAGAATATCTAAAAGGTTTTTTCTAACCTGTCGATGAGCTTGAAAATGATAATTCATTTTACAATATTTTAATCGTCAAAAATAGTTTAATAAACTGAAAATGACAATTCTTGACCGAAGCAATGAATGAAAATTTATAGATTTTTATGAAATAAGTGATTTTGTTGAGATAAATTTGTTAAAAGACCGATTATTAACCTTATATTTAAGAAAGAAGATTTAACAAACTTTAACTCAAATATGGCATTAATTGTGTTGATTAGTGCAAGTATTTATCAGAAATTTACCCATTATTTTAATTCAAACTAATGTCAGATTCATATCAAGCAGAAGACATCCGTCAACTTACCGAAAAGGTCAAAGAACAGAATTATTTTTTTAATCTTCTGAGGCAGGAAATCAATAAAGCTATTATTGGTCAGCATTACATGATTGACCGCCTTTTGATAGGTCTTTTAGGGAATGGCCACGTTCTTTTGGAAGGTGTTCCCGGTTTGGCAAAAACTTTGGCGATAAAGACTTTGGCAGAAGCCGTTCACGGTGATTTTTCGAGAATTCAGTTTACTCCCGATTTGCTTCCTGCAGATGTGGTGGGAACAATGATTTATAACATCAAAGAAAATGATTTTTCTATAAAAAAAGGTCCTGTTTTTGCGAATTTCGTTTTAGCAGATGAGATCAATCGAGCTCCTGCAAAAGTACAGTCAGCTCTTTTGGAAGTAATGCAGGAGAAACAGGTGACAATCGGCGATGAAACAATGCCTTTACCAAAACCATTTTTAGTTTTAGCAACTCAAAATCCTATTGATCAGGAAGGTACTTATCTTTTACCAGAAGCGCAAAGCGATCGTTTTATGCTAAAATGTAAAATTGATTATCCTGAATTTGAGGATGAAAGAAAAGTGATGAGAATGGTTTCTACTTCGCATCAACCTGTAATTAAACAGGTGATTTCATTACAAAATATTGTTGAGGCAAAAGCAATTGTCAATCAGATTTATCTGGATGAAAAAATTGAAAAATATATTCTGGATATGGTTTTTGCAACCCGTTATCCTGAAAAATACGGTCTTTCTGAATTGAAAAATTATATCAGTTTCGGAGCGTCACCAAGAGCATCAATCAACTTAGCGATTGCTTCAAGAGCGTATGCGTTTTTGAAAGGCAGAGCTTTTGTCATTCCTGAAGATGTAAAAGCTTTGGCACAGGATGTTTTAAGACATAGAATTGGGCTTACTTTTGAAGCTGAAGCTGAAGAAATTACTTCTGAGGAAATTGTAAATAGAATTTTGGCGAAAATTCAAGCACCCTAAAATATGATTGATAAATGATTATTTATAAATGATATCATTTTGTATTATTAATCATCATCTATCAATTATCATTTATATTGGAAACCATGCAAATAAAAGATATTGTAAAAAAAGTCAAGCAAATAGAAATCCGTACCAGAAGGAAAACGGAAGCTACTTTGATGGGGCAATATCACAGTGCTTTTAAAGGACAGGGAATGACGTTTTCGGAAGTTCGCCCTTATCAGTTCGGAGATGAAATCCGTAGAATTGACTGGAATAAAACGGCTCGTTTCCGTGAACCCTTCGTAAAAGTAATGGAAGAGGAAAGAGAATTAACCATGATAATTCTGGTTGATATTTCTGCATCCATGGATTATGGTACAAAAACCCAGTTGAAAAGAGAATATGTCGCAGAAATTGCTGCAAGCTTAGGATTTTCAGCTGCAGGAAATAATGATAAGGTAGGATTGATTTTATTTGCTGATAAAGTGTATAAAGTGATTCCGCCACAGAAAGGCAGGAAGCATGTTTTGTCAATGATCAGTCATATTTTAATGGCTGAATATGTTCCTGCAGAATCAAAAATCGATAAAGCTTTAGAGTATATGATGGGAATTTTTAAAAGAAAATCTCTGGTATTTCTGCTTTCGGATTTTGAAGATGATTACGATTCTAAAATTCTGAGAGTGGCTTCTAAAAAACACCAGCTTTTGGGAATGAGAGTTTATGACGAAAAAGATAACGAAATTCCCGATGTAGGCTATACTTTGCTATACGATGCCGAAACAGGAAATCAGGTTTGGGCAAATACTTCGAGTGCAAGATGGCGATACACTTTTGCTGAAGCACAAAAACAGAAACAGAGAAATCTGGAAGAAGATTTTGCTAATTCTTCGGCTGAATTTTTGAACATCAATACCGGAGAAGATTATTCAAAATTGCTCTATAATTATTTTCAGAAAAAATAAGTATTTAATAGGAGCGAACTTTAGTCCGCTTTACATTATTATAAAATATAAAATAGGCTTTAGCCCAAACTTAGTATTTAAATTGAAAAAAATATTCTTATTACTCTCATTTTTTATCTGTGTAAATGCTTTTTCGCAGCTGCTTTCTTCTAAGTTGGAGAAAAAAACTCTTGCTTTGGGAGAAATAGATCATTTGGTTATAAAAATAGATAATCTTAAAAGTCGTACAGTTATTACTGCGCCAAAAGATGAGTTGCTGCCTTTTCATTTTGAAGAAATTTCAGACAGCATCAGCATCAATGCCAATACATATGAAAGAAAGATAGAATTTGCTGTCTATGAAGAAGGAGTTTTTAAAATTCCGGAACTTGAATTTAAAGTAGGCGATAAGCTTTTAAAAACAATTCCTTATGAAATTGAGGTCATCAATACTGCGATGAAAGAGGATCAGATTAATGACATTATGAGCAATAAGGAAGTTGATTTGGAGGCAACCGATTACTGGCAACTTTATAAATGGTATGTTTTAGCGGCAATCGTTTTTATCTGTTTAATTTTTGCGATTGTAATGTTTGTGAAGTATGGAAGACGAAGTAAAGACTCTCCTGTTGTTGCAACCAATCAGACTTTAAAAGATTTAGATTCATTAAAAAAGAAAAAATATATCGAAGACGGAGATTATCGTTCGTTTTATGTTGAGCTGATTGATATTTCCAGAAAATTTATTACCAAACAATACCGAATTCCTGCAGATATTTTGCTTACGGATGATTTAATTGTCTTAATGAAAGAAAATAATACCATTTCGCAAGAAAACGAAAAAATTGTAGAGGAAGTTTTCTTAAGAGGTGATTTGGTGAAATTTGCCAAAACATTTCCTGATGAAAAGATGATGGAGAAAGATTTTGCGGAAATAAGAGACTTTGTACAGCGCTCGTCAAAGGATTTAGAATTTGAAAACCTGAGAAAAGATGTTTGATTTTGAATTTTACAGTCCTTGGTTTTTTCTTTTGTTTTTACTGTTTATTCCGCTTTTATTTAGGGATTTAAGTCAGAAAAAAAGAAAAGGAATTAAGGTTCCCACTACCAAAAATATGAACGGAAGCAGTGGGATTTTGCCTGTGCTTTTTTTATTGAAAATTTCAAAATATATCATTCTTTCTGCTTTGATTATTGCTATGGCAAGACCGAGAACTTTTTCGGTTTCTCAGGACAGAGATGAAACAAAAGGAATCGATATTATGCTGGCTGTAGACGTTTCGCTGAGTATGTTATCAAAAGATTTTGAACCGGATCGCTATGAAGTACTTAAAAATATTGCAGTAGATTTCATTAATAAACGACCTAATGACCGGTTTGGTTTGGTGAAATATAAGATGGAGGCTTTTCTAAAAGTTCCTTTAACGTTTGATCATGATGCTGTAAGGGAAGAAATTGTAAACATGAATCAGCGTGAAATGGCAGATGGTACTTCTGTAGGAGATGGATTGGCGGTTGCTGTGAATCATTTGATGAAAAGCAAAGCAAAAAGCAAGATAATTATTTTGATGACTGATGGGGTAAACAGCCCTGTAAGAAATCTTTTCCCCCCAGAAATTGCTGCTATTCTTGCGAAAGATAACCATATTAAAGTATATTGTATAGGAATAGGAACTAATGGGTATGCTTTAACGCCTTATGACTATGATGAATTTGGGTATTTTTATGCTGAAAGAGAGGTTTCTATTGATGAATATATGCTGAAAGAGATTGCTGCAACTACAGATGGCAAATATTACAGAGCAGATTCTGAAAGTAGATTACAAGAAATTTACGCTGAGATTGATAAATTAGAAAAGACTGACATTAATATTTCTAAGCTTTATAATTATGATGAATATTTTAAACTTTTTCTTTGGATTGCTTTAGGAATGCTGGTTTTTGATGCTTTTTTACGTTGGGTGCTTTATAAATTTTTAAGCTGATGGATTGGTATTTAGGAAATAATTGGTATCTGTTGTTTTTGCTGTTTCTGCCGCTTTTATCATTTTTTCTGATGAGCTATCTGCGTTGGAAGAAAAGAAAAAGAGAATTATTTGCAGAATCAAAATTCCATGAAAGTTTATTTGAAAAGAATTCAGGATTTATAAAAATATTTCCTGCGCTTTATTTTCTGGCAACACTTTTCCTCATCTTTTCAATCATTGACCTTTTAAGTGGAGCAGAAAAAATAGAGACCAAGCAAAAGATGAATAACGTAATGTTTGTATTGGATGTCTCTAATTCTATGAATGCAGAAGATATTAATCCAGATCGACTTACCCAGGCTAAAAATCTGATCATCAATACCATGCACGAACTGAAAAACGATAAAATAGGTATCGTTATTTTTGCAGGTGAAGCAGTTTCTATAATGCCTTTGACGACAGATTACAGCTCTGTAGAAAATTATATTTCAGATTTACAGACAGATAATATTACCATTCAGGGGACAGATTTTCTTTTGGCAATGGAAACTACAGCAACCAAATTTAAAAATATAAATAAAGGTTCAAGAAAAGTAGTTTTGATAAGTGATGGTGAAGATAATGAAGGGAACGATAATGCAGCAATAAGATTGGCAAACAAAGAAGGAATCGCTATTACTTCTGTAGGAGTGGGAACTGATGAAGGTGCGCCTGTTCCGGTTTATAATAATGGTCAGCTTATGGGATATAAATTTGATCATAATGGTGAAACCGTTATCTCAAAAAGACAAACCGGAGCTCTTAAAAAAATGGCAGAATCTACAGGCGGAACTTACATTGACGGGAACAATATGAACGATGCTCCTAAAAGAATTGCTGACGAGATCAACAGAAAGGTGTCAGATACTGTTACAACGGTTAATTCTCAAAATGCCAATCATTATTATCAGTACTTTTTAGGTGTTTCTATATTTTTCTTTTTAATGATTTTCTTATTTAATCCTAAAAGAGATTTTAATATTTAAAGCAAATCTGTTTTTAATTAAATACTTTAACCCAATTTTAACAAATAAGACGCTGTTTCTTAACATATAAAGGGATAATTTTGCAAGGAATGAATACTAAAATTGTATTTTTAGCGTTACTATTTGCTTTTTCGTTCTCAGGTGTAGTATTTGGGCAGGAAAGTTATAAGACTTTAGTCTTTGAAGGCAATCAAAAATTTAATGCTAATGATTATGATGGCGCTTCTTCAAAGTATATGGAAGCTATAAAATCAAATTCAGGTGATTTTGCGGCACATTACAATTTAGGAAACGCTCTGTATAAAAGAAAAATGTATCAGGATGCGAAAGAAGAGTATGCAAAAGCTGAAAAACTTTCTCAGACTTTACCAGATAAAGCGGCAACGCTTCACAATTTGGGAAATACAATGATGCAGATGAATCAGCCGGATAAAGCAGCTGATTATTACAAACAATCTCTGAAACAAGACCCTTATAACGAGGCGACGAGAAAAAACTACGAGATTGCTAAGCTGAAGCAGAAGGAAAAAGAAAGGAACAACAGCAAGAAAGACAAAGGCTCCGGTAAAAACGGAGGCGGACAAGATAAAAACAAAGGAGAGAAAGGAGATTCTAAAAATCAAAAACAGGAGCAGGGCAACGGTCCTCAGCAAAATAAAGGTGAGGATAATAAACCCAAAGGGAAAGGCGGCGACGGCAAACTTCCCAAAGAATTAGAAAAAGCTATCCTGGACAGTATTAATGGCAGAGAACGAAAAACTGCCAAAAGAATTTTAGACGAAAAATCTTATTCAAAGCCGCAAAGCAACGAGAAAGATTGGTGATGAAACAAAAATTTATTTACGCAATATTTACCCTTATATCTGTAATTTCTTACGGACAGGTACAACTGTCGATGAAATCTGATAAAACGGATTATAATGGTAGAGAAGTCGTAAATCTTACCATTGTTTTGGAACTGAATGGAAATAATCTGGAACAGAAAAGCAAAATCATGCTTCCGGATTTGTCGAAGTTTAATATGATCGGTAGCGGATCATTCAATCAGATCGTTAATGACTCCGATACAAATACGGCAATCGATCAATACATTACCCGAATTGCCCTTGAACCTAAACAGAAAGGGAAAGTAAGAATTGGTTCTGTCTTGGTAAACGTCAATAATAAAATCTATAAAACTGAACCTTTTGACATTTTCATAAAAGATATTGAGAAAAAACCAATAGCAAATATTGCTAATGACGTTTATCTCAATATGGAAATAGATGATCGCGAAGTCTATCAAGATCAGCCTACGGTTGCTGTTTTACGCGTTTATTCTAGAAATATCGACAATCTTAGAAGAGTAAAAAATATAAAACTTCCTCAACAGGAAAATATCAATGTACATGCAATCAGTTTAAAAAGATCAGAGATTGATCCTTCCGGTTATGCCAATATGGCGTCACAGGTTTTGGCTGTTTTTATGGTGTTTCCCAATGAATCTGGGTACGTGGAAGTTCCCTCGGTTTCGGCTTCTGTAAATACTCTTTCAACTAAAAACAAAATAGCTTCCAATAAAGTAAAGCTTAATGTAAAAAAACTTCCTGAAGGTTCACCTGAATCTTTTAAAGATGCGGTAGGCAATTTCAAAGTGGATATTTATTGTTCATCGAAAGAGAAAATTGAAGCAAAAAAACCAGTAAATGTTACCGTAAAAGTTTCTGGAGAAGGTAATCTGGCTAATATGAGCCTTCCAAAAATCGAAGAATCTCCCGATTATGAAATTTTTGCACCAAAAATTACTTCACATGTAAATCCTGGTCTTACAGGAATGAAAGGTGAGATTTTAGCTAAATATATTTTAATACCTAAAAAATCAGGCGAACTGATTGTTAAAACAGAAGCTTTTGCTTTTTTCAATCCTGCGGAAAAAGAATATGTAAATCTTGGACAGGAAAAATTAGGCTTAACCGCTTTTTCACATGATCAGGTTTTAGAAGCAAGATCTACCGTAGAAAAAGTAAATGATTATACAAATACTTTTCTGGAAACCGTTGACAGTCCGGTTTTGAAAACTACTTCATTTAAAGTTAAAGAAAAAAGTAAATTCAACTGGAATGTACTCTTCGTGAATATTGCGATATTAATTGGTTTGTTTATCGCTTATATGCTGTTTAAATATTGGCAAAAAAAACAAAATATAATTAAGGAAAAGCCAAGCCCAAAACCTTTAGGTTCTGTTGCTGAAACAGAAAAAGAAATCAGAGAAAGTTTAAAAACAGATATCAGTGATTATTTTGCTTATCTTGAAAATCTGAAAACTTCAGGAGATTATCCTAAGTTTTTTGAAACCTTTGAGGAAATGGATAAGGAAGTAAGAAGCCAGTATTTCCAAAGCTCTAAAGAAGATTTTAAAGTATTTCTCGAAAGACAAAATGGAAATTCCGTTGCTGAAAGCTATCAGGAATTATTGCAAAAAGTTCAGATTGAAAAGTATTCTCCTATTACCTCAGAAGATTCTTTAAATGATCTGTTAAAAGATATTGTTAAATTATATTCTCTTATTAGTAAATAACCATTTTTTATTTATATTTTTGCGAAATTAATAATCGTAAGAAATGGAGGTTTTCAACAGTTTCTCTTTTAAAGAAGTAATTACCAGTTTCATGGTGCTTTTTGCGGTCATCGACATCATTGGTTCGGTGCCGATTGTGGTAAGCTTGCAACAGAAGTTCGGACAAATTGAAGCGGGAAGAGCATCAATTACAGCCGGATTGATTATGATTGTTTTTCTTTTTGTAGGAAACAAGATCTTAAAATTCATTGGAGTAGATGTCAATTCATTTGCCATTGCAGGTGCTTTTGTTATTTTTATCATTGCACTTGAAATGATTTTAGGAATTGAAATCAACAAAACAACCGAAGCAAAATCAGCCTCGATCGTTCCTATTGCATTTCCTTTGGTTGCAGGAGCGGGAACTTTAACGACCACTTTATCTTTAAGAGCAGAGTTTCATGATATTAACATTATTTGTGGGATCATTCTCAATACAATTTTCGTATATTTGGTGCTGAAATCTGCGAAGTGGATTGAGAAGAAAATGGGAGAGGCGTCTTTGGCAATTCTTCAGAAAGTTTTCGGAATTATTCTACTGGCAATTTCAATTAAATTATTTACCGCAAATTTTGCGCAGCTGGTGCAGAATTATATAAATTTTTAGATCATGCAGAAGTTTTATAAAGTATTTTTAATCGTATTTATCGTAATCATCGCTATCAATACGTATGCAATAGACTGGAATTCAGAGATTACATCTGAAGATAATGTTAAGTTTTTAATTTCAATCGCTTGCGGATTGTTGGGTGTTGGTTTACTATTCATCCTGAATACTTGGAGTAAAATAGGCGCAAAGAAGTAATTCTTTGTACATAAAATATAAAACCTCTTTCAAAATGAAAGAGGTTTTTTTCACTTTAATCGGAAAGCTTGTGACTCTTTGCGTTTGCATAATAAGTTGCTATTGGCTTTTCATTTTTTGGTTTAAGACATTACATTTTCGAAAAATAAATATGTTAAAAAATATGCAATACATTTTCAAATTTTTATTTTTATTAAAAATTTGAAAATGTTACAACAACTCCATACATCTGTAGAATTCCAGACTGTAGCTAAAGAAATTGAACCTTATCTTGAGAGTGGGGAAGAGTATTATTATATTAATACCAATACAAAAGATGGGTAATGAGCAGAAGTATGTTCGAGATCAAAAATGGTATCAAAAAATATGATGATCGAGATGAAACAGAAGTTATAGAAAAATTGCATTCTGTTACCAGAACTCTCCCGAAAAATACATCCATAAAATATGTGCTTCGAAAAGGACACCCTATAACTGCAGTATTATTCACTCCTGAAATGCTATTAGAAGAAATGCAATTGGAGATAAAAACCCAAATGAACATTGGCTTCTCTAAAGTAGAATCTGTAGGTAAATTTGCAAATGGAAAATTGATTGAAATCACCGAAGCATGGTATTCTGCCGATGGAAAAGTAGATAAGCGTGAATGGAGTTACATAGTTGACGAGTTGAATGTTTTTGTCATGTCAACTAATCCTAAAATTACCCATATTAGCATCCAAATCGAAAATGATATATTCAGAATTCAGAGTTCACCTGTTGTTCCTGGACTAACCATTGAATACATCGCTGAACCAGAGAATCTTGATCTTGACTGTAATGATTTAGCCGCAATTTATAATTTTATGGAATCTTTTAGCGAAGCGAAAAGAGAATTGGCGATTAATGCTTTGAAGAAAAATCCAGAATTTTATCAAAAAGCTGAGCAGCGATATGTGAATTTTATTCGTACAAGACTAAATGATTCCAATGCAGGAATAGAGAGATTTGAAGATGCTGTACTCACAAAAACTGAGTTCAAACTGTTTCTTGGGCGAAACTTTCAAAACGATACGATTTCGTTTTCTTACTTTGATGACTATAAATCGAAGTTAGTGATTGACTTTGTTGGAAGTATGATTAAAAATGTAATTAATATAGAAGATTATATTGCAAAAGCAAAAACACTAGATAGCGAAGAGGATTTGGTTAAGTTGTACGATTTTTCTGCAAAAGATGTTAAAAAGAAAATTATAAAAGAAATATCTAAAAGTCAAGAAGGTTGGTTTAGTGAAATCATGAGACATATTATTAATCTAAAATTAAAAAAAGTTCTTCTTAACAAAACAGAAATTGAAACGGCAGTACGTTCACCCGTCATGAAAGAATTTATGTTTTTTCTTAATATTAATTCTAAGACATCTATATATATTGATGTTTTCCAGTCAGAAATACCACACTTTACCGAAATGTTTTGGATGTTAAGAAAAGTTCCTGATACAAGTTGGGGAGATGTAAATAAAAGAATACCTGAATCACCACTTAGATTCAGCAGGAAAGCAAGATACAATCTTGAAGATGGATGTGGTTGGGAATCAGTTGTTAAACTGTAATAAATAAATTAAGTAAAGTTAAAAAGATAAACATAAATTACAAATATCGTTTTTACCAAATATGAAAATTTAAGATAATTAATTTGATTCTTGAATAGAGAGTTTTTGAGTGATGAAGAGAATACTTCGCAATGAATATATGAAATCGAACAACGAGAAGCTAATGAATATTTTGAAAAATAAATATTCTTATTTAGAAAATGGAATATTATTACCAAAGATATTAGCATTCGGAAAAATATGGTTCTAATGGTTTTTGCAAAATTAAGTGCTTTGTAAAGCTACTCGAATGCAAGTCGTGATACTTTTAATTTGAAATCACCAAATTTTTCAACACCGCCTCAGATTTCAGCTCAGTCTCATTCCATTCTTTTTCGGGGTTGCTTTGAGCGGTAATTCCACCACCTACAAACAGATGAACGGAATTTTTATATAATCTCGCACAGCGTAAATTCACAAAATACTGTATGTAATCTTCTGTTTCAATCTTGATGTAGCCGGAGTATAGTTCACGAGGAAACTTTTCCACTTTTTCAATAATTTCTTTACAAAAATCTTTAGGAATTCCACAAACTGCAGGAGTAGGATGAAGTTCTTGAATAATGAAATCTAAATCTTCAGGATTAATTTTTATTTTAAAATCAGTTTTTAGATGTTTAATGTTTCCCGAAATATGATCGTACGTTTCAGACTCTTCGACTTCGCTCAGAGTAGCAAATTTCGTCAAAATATTTCTGATGTAAGATGAAACAGGTTTCTGCTCTTCAATCTCTTTTTCAGTCCATTCTTCAGACACAGGAATTGTTCCGGCGATGCTCATCGTTTCAAACTCGTGAGTCGATTTATTAAATTTTCCTAAAACTTCAGAAAAAGCGCCCATCCATGATGTTTCGCCGTCAAAAAAAAGATATTTGAATGCATTAGGATAATTTCTACAAAGGTTGTTGAAACTTTCTTTTAAATCTAGTTTAGTAAAATCTCTGAAAATTTTTCTTCTGGAAAGTACCAGTTTCGGAAGGTTGTTTTCTTTAATAATTTCAATTACTTCTTCCAGCTTTTGCAGGTATTCTTCTTGAGTTTCTGCAATAAACAGAGCCTCGTCTTCCGGTAGAATTTGTGAACTGATCTCTAAATTTTCAAATTCAGACAAGTCTTTTTCAATAACTTTTCCGGTAATATCAATTTTTTTAGTATTATTAAATGGATGGAAATTGATTGAATGAATAGTTGAGTTTTCGTCTGTAGAATAGAGTTTCTCGTCAAAAGGAAATTTGAAATAGATCATAATGTTGAATCTTTCAGAAAACCATTATCTAGAAATAAAATAAGAAATTCCTAAACTGATTTTTCTTTCAGCAAAGGTATTATTAGTCTTAAAAATGTCAAAATCAAATGATGAGTTTTTTAAAGAAAGATTGTTGATTTTATAGTATTGATATTCCACATCAACTAAAAACCGGTTAAATATTCGATATTGTAAACCTAAAGAAAACCCTAAATTAATTTGGTTGCTTTTAAAATCATCCAATTTATTCAGAACATTATTTTCAGGAACTAAAAACTGCATTTTATAATTGTTTTTATTGGCTAAAAATCCAACAAAAGGTCGCAGGTTTTTCCATTCATAGATCGCTTTTAACTGCAAAACATATTCAAAATGTTTATTGTTAAATCTTTGAAAGAGCAGAGGTTGGCTGTCTTCAGAAAAGTAAAAGCCATCGAGGTAAGTTTCTTCTTTATTGGCATCGAGATCAAACGTAGAATTCCAATGATAAGCATTTGCAGAAAGCATTAATGAAAAATTAGGATTAAGAATACTTTTAGAAATCCATAATCCAAAATTTTGCCCGAACTGTTGATTTTTTTCTGACAGCATTTCAGCCCAGTTTGCTTTTTTGAAACCGATTCCGACCTGTATTCCGTATTGAATTTTTTTTGTTCTAAGTTTTTTTATTTGTTCTTCAAGTTCCTCTTTGTCAATGATTTTATTGTTTGCTTCTTTGATTTCTTTCTCCTGGATTTCCAAAGAAGAAAACACAAGATTGGCAGGTTTTAATTTTATTGCTTTTTCAAAATAAATAGTGTCGTACACAATCACTTTTTCATAAACATAAATGGTATCTGTCTTTTTGCGTTGAGCGAAAGCAGAAGTAATGAATATGACAGAAAAAAGTAAAATTATTTTTCTTAAAAACATTGTTGGATTAGTTTTATCTTTCTATAAAAATAGTGTCTCTCTGAATGATTTTTTTCACCACAATCACTTTGTGAGAAACGGTTTCAGCAGAATCTTTTTTTGTTATAGGTTTTGAAGATACTAAGTTTTTTGTTTTAACGGAACGATTTTCTGATTTTAAATCTTTATTGGTTTCTGTAACTGAGTCTTGAACTGTTTCTATATTTTCTAAACCTTTATTTAAAGGTAATTTCTCATCAGTATTTGATTTAATTTGATTGATTGTGACAACATTTTCTACTGGTTTAGAATTTGAAATGTTTGAATTAAATGTTTGAATCAAAGAGTTTTTTGGACTAAAAAACATTATAAATCCAACAATAATAATGAAGAAAGCAGTTCCGATGATTGCTTTCCGTTTCCAGGAATTTTGGGTTGGTGAAATTGAAATAGTACCAGCAGGAATATCGAAGGGAATTTCGAAATTTTTTGATGATGAAATAGCAAAATCTGAAAATTTACTTTGAAAATTCTGAGCCCATAATAATCCGCCAAATCCGAAGAAAACTAAAAGTTGTGCTGTCTTATTTTTCGGAGTTTCATGGTTGACGAAATGTGTCATTAAATAGTTTTGCACCGATTTTTTAGCTCTCATCAAATGAGATTTTGATGTATTGACGGGAATTTCCAACAAGCTTGAAATTTCTGCATGAGAATAGTTTTCAATATAATATAAATTGAAAACCGATTTGTGATGAGAAGGTAGACTATCAATAGATTTCAACAGCTCATCTCTCGTAAAATCGTATGCTAAAATGTGTGTTTTTTCGTCGATTGCAGATGTAGTCATTTCGATAAATGTATTATCCGGGATTTCTGATGGTTCGGTTGTGATAAAAGTATCTTTATTGGTTTTTCTGATGAACTGCAATGCGTTATTGACAACAATTTTCTTCAGCCAACCAAAAATTGCCTTTTCATCTTTTAACTGATGATTTTTCTGAATTGCCGTCATAAAACTGTCCTGCACAATATCTTCCGCATTCTGTAGATCTGCGATATATCTGCGACAAATCCCCAAAAGTTTTGGGGAATAGTCGAGATAGATTTTTTGCCAGTTGAGTTTTGTTTTTGACATTTTTTAGTTCTGTACTACAAAAATTGAATTGAAACTTCCTAAAGCGTAATAACCGCTTCCTGCATTACTTATACTTGTTATATTTTGTGATTCTACACCATTAATAAATACTTTGCCATTGTAAGTCATATTTGGATTGTTAGGATTAGGGGTAAGATTATTATATTTTATCATATAGATATTATTATCTAAGACAAACATGTCTTGGATATACGGTAATGTAGAAAAGGTAGGGATAGTTTGTAAATTGTTTTTAAAGTAAAATCCACCAGATGAACTTTGTATTGTATATAAATCATTAGTGGCATTGTGAGAAATAATTTTACCGAATACATGAACTGGATGTGTGTAATCACCAATTAAAGCGTCTGTATTAGTATTGATATTTTTAGAATAATATTTTAAGCTATTTTGAAATAATAAATGAATTCCACTATTATTTTTTGCAAAATTATAAACATAACTTGATGGTATTGATGTGAATACTGTATTCTTAAAATACCCATATTCTACACTTTGATTATTGTCAACTTTTGCTGTAGAAATATATACATCTGAACCATCTATCATGATACTTTCTCCTGAAGAATAATATTGACTTTTATAAAGTATAGTTTTTACACCATTTTTCCAAAAACACATTTCAAATTTGTCGAATGCACTAGTTGTTGTTGGATTTTCTACATAACCGGCAAAATAAATATTCCCATTATTAACAGTAAAAGATTTGATATAATATTGAACGTTATTTGGAATATTAAGATATTGTTTAACGGTAGTTCTCACATTGTTTTTCCAAAAATATTCTATCCCATTATTTGCTGTATTTGGTAGAGTAATTCCAGTAACATAAACATCATTATTTTCAACTTTAATATTGATTGTGCCTATACCATCCCCGTTGCTTAGATCAGTTTTAATAGTATTTTTCCAAAAACAGGCTTTATTGTTTTCTCTTCCTGCGATGTATACGTCATATGAAGCATTTTTTTGTTCAAGACCTTCATCCATATCATTTTGCCTGCAAGAGAATACAAATGTCAACAATAAGATAAAAGGTAAAATTAAGTTTCTCATGGTCATTCTTTTCTTATAAGATGTGGGAATGTAAAAAGGTTGCAGCTTATCTTAATTAAATAATATAGGTTTTATTGTTTTAGGAATTTTTACAATGTGATAAGGTTGCGTAACTACAGATGTAGCATTGCCCTGAAGTAATTTTTCTATATCAACATTAATATATTGAGGATGTTCTTCAACTGTTATAATATCGATAGAATGACCACCGTTCGGATATACTTCATCAACGACAACAATTGCCATAAACTCATTAAAATCGATGTAGGTTTGGGTAAAACTTGCAGAAGTCTGATGAGTCGGAGTATCGATTTGATTCAAAAACTGATTCCATTGTGCAGAATTGGTCATCACTGTATTTTGCTGAATCACATAGTTTGCCGTGATAATGCCTTTGCCGATCAGCTGAGAGGTGAACAGGTTTTTGCTTTCCGTGTTGTCATCATGATCATTACAAGAAGTGATGATTAAAAAGAAGGAACATAGTAGTAGGAGTAAATGTTTTTTCATAATCTATAAATTTAGGAGTTTCTTTATATAAGATGAAAAAATATAAAGAGTTACAATCGATTTTAATTAAATAAAACCGGCTTTGCAATTTTAGGAATTTTCACAATATGATAAGGTTGTGTGACAACGGTTGTTACGTTTCCCTGAAGTAATTTTTCAACATCAATCTCAATATTTTGTGTGTTTTCATCAACTGTGATAATATCAACAGAATGTCCGCCGTTTGGATAAACTTCATCAACGACAAGAATTACCATAAACTGATTAAAATCGATATTGGTTTCTGTAAAACCTGCCGAAGGATGATTGTTTGGACTGTCTATTTGATTCAAAAAATTATTCCATTGCGTAGAGGTTGTAATCACCGTATTCTGTTGAGCGGCGTAATTTCCCACAAAGTTTCCTTTTCCAATTAACTGAAAATTAATTTGGTTTTTGCTCTCCAATTGCTCATCATTATCATGATTATCACTACAGGAAATCATCATAAAAAAGATGGAACATAATAAAATAAGTAAATGTTTTTTCATGATGTATAAATTTAAGGGTTTCTTTATATAAGATGAAAAAAAATAAAAAGGTTGCAGGAAGTATATAAAAAAAGACTCAAAAAATTGAGCCTTTTTTTATATTTTGTTGAAAATTCTTATCGGTTGATAATAGTATTCGTCATTGTTGTGTGGTTAATTAATTGACCTTTTTCATCACGAATTTCAATCTCAGAAACATGCATTGTTTTTCCTTTTCTGATAAATCGTGCTACTGCAGTTACCATTCCGTCTTTTTTACTTCTTAAGTGATTAGAATTGATGTTGGTTCCTACTCCAAAATATTTGCTTCCGTCGATGAAAATATTAGATAGGCTAGAACCCATTGTTTCTGCTAAAACACAGCTTGCTCCACCGTGCATAATTCCAAAAGGTTGGTGGATTTTTGGCGAAACAGGCATTGTTGCAGTCAGTGTTTCGCTTTTCAGATCGATGTCGATAAATTGTATATCGAGTGTTTTTGCAAAAGTTTCTTCACCCCAATTGTTGATGAATTCTAATATTTCTGCCTTAGTTTTATCTTTGATGTACATTTTTTATGGGTAATAAGTAATTGGTAATGATTAATTTTTTTTAAGTAAAAAGTAAAAAGTAAAAAGTAAAAAGTAATTTTGCTCCTAACTCCTAACTCCTAACTCCTAACTCCTAACTCCTAACTCCTAACTCCTAATTTCAGCATCGTTCCCCATGATATCCGGATTCCAGTTGGCTGGAATTTTTGGACCGATATCATTTTTAATATAATAATCCTGAATTTCCTTCATTACTTCAGCAAAACTTGCTGTCTCCAATCTTTCGTAAGGAATTTGATAGCCCAAATAAACAATATTTCTTTTAAAATCACCTGCTGCCAAAACAATAGGAACTTTAGCCGCTAAAGCCATATGGTAAAAGCCTTTTCTCCATTTCGGAACCCAGCTTCTTGTTCCTTCAGGAGTAATCACCAAGCTGAAATCTTCTTTTTTAAATTCATTAGCAACAAAATTAATAAGATCATTTTTCTGGCTTCTGTCGATTCCGATTCCACCTAAACCTCTTACTACTGCACCATACCAAGCTTTAGTATGGGCGTCTTTGATGATGATTTTTAGCTTTTTTCCTAATTTCCAATAGGCTAAATTTCCTAATAGATATTCCATATTGTGGGTGTGGGGTGCTACAACGAGAATGCAACGATCGAGATTGTTGACATCGCCCTGCAGAACTACTTTCCAACCCAAGATTTTCAGCATTAAACTACCTATCAGTTTTTTCATGTATCTTATATTTAAAACAAAAAAAGTATAACCAAACTTTGGTTATACTTTACAAATATATTGAAATATTGTCGCTCTTAAAACAAACTGCTAATTAAATCTGCGATTTTCACTGCAATTTCTAATACTACTTGTACCATGGCTTAAATTTTTTTGTGTTTGTTCTTTTATGGAATTTGAATATACGAATATAAAACTTTTTTATGACATGAAATACTTTTTTTAGAAAAATATTTGTCTGCTTCTGAGAGTAGAAGAGTGTGAATTTCAAACGGTTGTCTTTCATCCACACCTTCCGTCACTCTCTGAGGTTTGAATTATTTAGTTTTTATGGAAACTTTGCTGTCTCCGTCTTTGATTTCAATGCTTTTTATTTCGTTTTCGTTTTGCTTGATGATGTTTTTGATAGAATCAATTTTCTTCTTTGCATCTTTCTCAGAAACTTTTATTCCATTGATAATTACACTGTCTTTATCATTCGAACTGTATTCGATGGTAGAACCGTTGATAGAGATTTTGTTTTTTTCAATGCTGATATTTCCGTTTTCGTTATCATCAGATTCATCATTATCGTTGATTCCGTTTCCATCGGTGTCACCATCAAAATTAATCTGATCTTTTTTCACAGGAATTACAATGGTGTTTTGAGGAATTACCAACTCATAATCGATGCTGTAATCTCTGAAACGGTGTTCGTAAGGGAATTTTATGTAGTTTGGAAGAATAACTTTATTATCTACAATTTCTACAGGAACACTCACGTTTAAAGGATAATTATAACCTTTTGCTTCTTTCTTTATGATTAAATAAGGCGTCTTGATATCCGTTTTTCTTGTCACATCTACGTGAATCCAGTCTTTTTGGAAAACAGAGTTTTTATCAGAATAAAGATCGTCGTCGTATGCAGTAAAATTCTGAGGAATCGTTACATTTTTCATATCAACATAGATGGTGTCTGAAGTTGTATTGATGGCAACCTCTTCCACATCTTCTTTATGACCTTTAAACAACATGTCTCTTTTCGCCATACTTACTCCGAAGTAAGCTCCTAAAGCCATTAAGGAGATAAACAAAGCTCCTAAAACCCAACCGATATTTCTCAACTTAGTTTTTGGTGAGAAGATTTTAATGCTCAATAAACTGAATAAAATAGCCGGAATTAAAGATCCTACAATGATAATTGCTGCTAAAACACTATATAATCCGTCGTCGTCAAAATAGAATTTCATTTCATTAGCTCCCGGAAAATTTGAATCAATTCCAAAAAGTCCGAATACTACAAATACTCCTATAATACTTCCTACTGCCATCAAAGCGAAGAATGCACCGATAATATATTTTAAAACATTCCAAACTCCGTTTCCTGCGTTATTGATGTAAGGTTTGTTTTCGATGAAAATTTCACCAGCTCTTGTACTTGTTTCATTCGCAAATTGTACAATTTTGCTTGATTCTTCTTTTAGATTGTCAAAATTTAAAGGTTTACCCTTCATTTTAAGAAAATCAGATGCAGATTCTGCTTTTGGTAAAACTGCCCAAAGAATAAAGTATAGAATGATTACAAGGAAAGATGATCCCGGTGCAACCCATAAAAATAAAAATGCACCCACCCAGATTAATCTCATCCAAGAAATTTCCATTCCGGAATATGCTGCTAAACCTGCGCAAACCCCAGCAATTTTTTGTTTCTCAGGATCACGAAACAATTGTCTTTTGTCTGTGTAGGTTGTTCCTGTAGAATTATTCTTATTCGATTTTGTATTTTTTTCAGAATAATAAGCTTCTTCTTGTTCTTCGATTTTTTCAGGAGTACCAATCTGTGCAATTACTCTTTCTACATCACTGTCGTTGATTACTTCGCGTTTTCCTAAAGAATCTCTGAAGATTTCAACCATCCTGATTTCTATATCGTGAATTACCTCATCAGCTTCAGAAATATCCAAAGAGCTTCTCAGAGCATTCAGATAATCGCTAAGCTTTATGTATGCGTGTTCTTCTATGGTGAAAGAAAAACCTGCGAGTCCTATTGAGAGTGTCTTGTTCATAGCTTTTGTTTTTAAAGTTTTTGAGTGATTTGGTTTACAGAATCTGTTAATTCTTTCCAGGTGATTTGAAGTTCAGATAAAAACGTTTTGCCTTTTTCTGTAATTTGGTAATATTTTCTGGGAGGTCCTCCTGTAGATTCTTCCCATCTGTAGGAAAGAAATTCTCCATTTTTCAATCGGGTTAAAAGAGGGTAGAGGGTTCCTTCCACTACATCCAGTTTTCCTTTTTTCAGCTCATCTATTAAATCAGAAACATACATTTCGCGATTGTTGATAAGGCTTAAAATACAGAATTCCAGAATCCCTTTTCGCATTTGCGCTTTGGTATTTTCGGTATTCATCTTTAATAGGTTTTGTTAATTAGTTATATAATTTTCAGTTTTCGGTTCCTAGCTAGTTGAACCTATTCTGATTTTACATTACAAAGATATGTAATTAAAATGGTAATATGCAATACAAAGTAGTGAAATTGTTTTTAAAATAAAATTAAGATACTGTAAATCAGACTAATAATTTTAATAAGTGATTTTAAACAATTATTAAATATTAGAAATAAACTGAATATTTGAACATAGATTTTTATATTTGTTATAAATTTTTCGAGTTTTAATTTGAAAAAATTATAAAACTATCAACGATGAATTACAATAAATTTCTATTGATATTTGTTATTTTTTTTGGAGTGCACAAAATCATTTCGAGTTAATCAATGCCTCCAAAAACTTTAGTATTATTGTCATGTAGAAACGGAAATAATACTCATGAAAGTTCTTTTTATGAAGTATATTTGAATAATACTACTAAGCACCAGCTTTTTTTTGAATGATGAAGTGGCGAATCTTGTGCGTTCAAATTCCGGAATGTTTAAAATAGACTCTGTGAACGTCAGTGAATTATTCTTTATCGAAAAAATGGATGTTGTTGGAATCCTATATCAGAATATTTATTAGATCCGAAAGTATTAGAATTTGAAGAAGACACAAGAGATTCTAAAAAAGTTAAAACCATAAAAAGAGAATTTATAGATTACAAGTAGTTTACAAAAACGACGACCTAATCTATCCTAGAGAACGATATTTTAAAGAAGAAAATGAAAATACAGAAAGAAATTGATTTTATCCTCGCAGTAGATGCACTAAAAAATGTGCAGAGAAGAAATTATAATGCAGATGATTCCAGAAGAGAAAACACAGCCGAACATTCGTGGCAGATTATTATTTTAGCCCAAATTCTTTTTCCTTACGCCAAAAACAGAGCCGATATAGATTTGTTGAGAGTGATCAGAATGCTTTCTATTCATGATTTGGTGGAAATTGAAGCAGGTGATACTTTTCTTTTTGACGAAGCAGCGATGATTGGGAAATTTGAAAGAGAAAAACAATCTGCTCAGAATATTTTCGGAATTTTAGATGAGCCCATCCGTTCAGAATTCTTTAATCTTTGGCTCGAATTTGAAGAAGAGCAAACTCCCGATGCCATTTTTGCGTGTGCTATCGACAGAATTATGCCTTTTATTTTAAATTCTCATACTTCGGCAAAAAGCTGGACTGAGGCCGGAGTTACGGAAAAACAAATAAGAAATATGCTTGAAAATGCGATCAGCAGAGCTTCTGACGAAATGGGCGAGGCTTTTCAGATCTTGCTTAACCTAAGTTTGGATTCTGAGAAGGTTTTGAGATAATTAATAAAAGTTCCGGCGGGCCAAAGGCCCGCCGGAACTGCTAGAAAAACATTTGAATTTAATGTTGAATTTCGGCGACCGAAGGTCGCCGAAATTCTTTATTTATAATATTTGAATTGGCTTTTTAAATTCATCAATCGCTACAAAAGTAAAATCACCCACAATGGCTCTTTCTCTTTCATAAGAATACATTTGCTCGGTGTAGATTTCAACATTCACCTTCATACTTGTTTTTCCAACATGTGAAACTTTTCCGATTAATTCCACAATTGTTCCTGCAGGAATGGGCTTTTTAAAATCTATCTTGTCGCTGCTTACAGTTACCACACGTTTTCTTGCAAATCTTGTTGCAGTAATAAAGGCAACTTCATCCATTAGCTGCATTGCAGTTCCTCCGAAAAGGGTATCGTAATGATTAGTAGTATTGGGGAAAACGGCTTTGAAAATTCTGGTTTCCGATGATTGAATTCTTTCTTCTGTAGTCATATTTCATTATTAATTAAAGCGAAAATGAAATGATATTGAAACCAACAGAATTATTCAGGAACATGAAATTCCTGAAAAGACTATAAGATCAATCAACTTCAAATCGCGAAAGTTTTTGTCTAAAGAAATAGGCAGGTCTCCTGACTTGTAACATCTTTATTCCTTCCCATGCTTTCGCACAGTGGTTTTTTATAAAGACTTCGGTTACTTACAGTTGCGCGACAGTTCGTGATTTTCACACGATTCCCTTTTAATCTGTAGTTAAACAGAACCAGTTTCCTGAAAAGTATTAGCAGAAAGCGATGCGCCAAAAACTAAAGACTTTTCGGTTACAAAAATAAGAATAATAAAAGAATATTTTGTAAAGAATTATTCAGGGCTGCTGTAAATGATCTGGCTGATTGCTCTTCCTTCCTTAATTGTCCAGAAAGTAGTGTATCGGTGTTCACCCGAACCATTAATCATATAAAGAAAAATATGGTCGTCATCGATTGAAGTTACACCCATGTTTTCAAAATCCATTGTTGGATTAAACATATTTTTAATCGCTTCTCTTACAAAAACAGAACCTCTTCCAGGTTGTTGTACTCGAACTGATTTTATTTCCTTTAAATCTTCAGGAAGCTCTTTTCCGAGTCCCCAGGTTTTTTGTTTATCTATTTTAACGATATTTCCTTCTGCGTCTTTTTCCTGCTTTTTAAATTTTGCGCTTGAAGGATAAATATCAATTACCACTTTTGTTCGTTGAGCGGTTGGTATTTTCTGATTATTGTTGTCGGTAAAAGTAATCGATCTTCCGTTTTTAGATAAAACGGGAGTGAATTTTGGAAGCTGGTCGATAAATGCAATACGACCTTTATTCACCATTCCTTCTTTATTAAGACTGTCATATCTCACAAAAGGCTTTGGAAGCTCTTCTTTTTCAGGATATTTTATCCATATCCATTCAGTTTCTCCGGGAGCGGGTTTTACATAAACAAAAACATCACCTCTTTTCATCCTGATTTTGTCAACAATTTTACGGTAATCTTCTTTGTGTACACGCACCATTGCATAACCTTCTTCGGCTTTTACTACGCCAAAAGGAACTTTATTCTGAGCATTGATCAAACTAAAAGAAAAAATACAGAATACCGATAAATAGATTACTTTGTGGATGAAAGTCATGATGAAAAGAATATTTATAGCTCAAAGATATAAATTAAATATTTTTTGGAAGATAATTAAACCTTTTCAATTCTGTTAAATCTTTAATTGGTTTTAAATGACCATCAGAAAGAAGAAAAATATCATCTGAAATATCCAAAACATCATGATATTGATGATCTGAAATAATAAAGCCTTTATCAGTTTGTTGTTTAATAATTGTTTTTATTTCGGCTACAACTTTTGGCGAAAGGCTGTGAAACGGCTCATCCAGCAAAATAAATTCTGCTTTAGAATAAATAATTAATAAAACTTCTATAATTCTAAGTTCTCCACTTGAAAGTGTATTTGGAGTTTCATTAAAAAATAATTGAATAAATTCAGATTGATAAATCTTTGCACTGTTTTCTTTATCACAAAACAAATCAATAAGCTTTTTAATTTTTATATTCTTTGGTAAAAATGAATATTGAGGTAAATAAGCAATTTTGTTTTTTCGGTCAGATTGATTTTTTAAAATCGTATTGTTGAGCTTTATATATTGTGTATCACCTTTTATCGATCCGAAAAAAATTTGAAACAAAGTTGATTTTCCGGAACCGTTTCTTCCTAAAAGCCCAGAAATATTACCGGTTTTACAACTTAAATAAATATCTTTCAAAATATCTTTTTCATCAAAAGATTTTGTAATACTGTCGATGTGAAGCTTGCTCATAGAATACCTACAATAAGTTTTAAAATAATACTAAAAGCAACTGTGATCATCCAAAGTGATATTCTAGAAAACCCCAAATTAGCATAGAAAATGTATTCGTTTTTCAGCCTTAATTCATAGATAAAATAATGCATCAACGGGAAAATAAATAAAAAGCCAAAACTGAATGTTTCACAATTTATTCCCGTAGGAATGGAGGCTAATAACGAGAACAAAATTCCCGGAATAAGAAGTTTCCTGTAAAAAATACACAATATTTTAAAATGTAAGAGCATGTTCAAAAATAGAAATAAAAAGAAAAAGAGAGTGTCAAAATAATGATGCTCTCTTTTACTTTAATTATTTAAAAGCTTTGCTTTCACATTACTTTTTTTAATCATGTTCCTCAGTTCTGAAATCTGGCTGTCAGAAAAATATTTTTTCGGAACCATATTCATTGTCGTTTTACTTTGATAAATTAAAAGCCAGTCTTTGGTTTCTTTAATCTTGTAGACTGTATTCCAAGCGAAATCTCCTTCAAAAGTTTCGCCCTTTGTCTGAATATTTTCATGAGTGAAAGTATAAGTAATTTCTTCCTGAATTTTCTTGTTAGAATAAAAAGCATTTTTCAAACGGAAATAAGAACGGATGATGATAAAAACAAATACAGCAGCAAACCAAATCGATGCAGATTGTAAGATATTCTGCGTATCGTTTTCAGTATTATAAAGATTTAAAACCAAAAACATCAGGATAATTAAAGAGAAAATAATAATTCTCGGCAGCGAATTCTTAATATTAAAATTCAAAAAATCCTTAAATGTAATATGGGTTTTTGCTGTTATCATTTTAATTAAATCCTTTCTAATTCGTCTGCATCAATCGTGGTCTTAAAAGTGCCGTAATTTACCGTCACTTTATTTCTTGATATTTTCTCAATAGTTCCTACACTTGTACTTCCGGTAATTCTTACGCGTTGTCCTTCTTTCATCCAGACGGCGCGGTCAGTTTTACGTTTTTCCTCGATTTTCTCATTGGTTTCGGTGATTTTTTCGATAACATCTTCCTTCTTCAGTTGTTGAGTGATTTTTCTTTTTACAACCTGAAGACGCTTAGACTCATCTTTATCTGCACCAATCTTTCTGAATTTTTCCTGCTCCAGAATTTTTACAAAATCTTTCACCACATCTTTCCTCGATTTTCCTTTTACATAACTGTCGATGAAAGATTCAATCTTAGTTCCGAACTGAAGTTTACGATGTTCATCTTCATACAATTTCTGAAAATTGAATAACTTTTGCTGAAGCTGCTCGTTCAGTTTTTGCAGATTATCACGTTTGTCTTCCACTGATTCTTTTCTTTCTGCAAGATCAGTTTTCAGTTTTTCAACTTCGTATTTTTCCTGTTGAAGTTTGACGATGGTCTTGTCTAAATTTACAATATCGTGTTCCACTTTTTTCTTGGCGGAATGGATGATAAACCTTGGGATCTTATTCTTTTCAGCAACCTCAAACGTAAACGAACTTCCGGCTTGCCCAACTTCCAGTTTATACATCGGTTCCAATGTTTCTTCATTAAACAACATTGCCGCATTTTCTGCGTTGGGAAGCTGTTCTACAACCAATTTTATGTTGGTGTAATGCGTCGTAATAATCGCAAAACTTTTTTTGTCATAGAAAAACTCTAAGAAACTTTCCGCCAAAGCGCCACCCAATTCAGGATCAGAACCGGTTCCGAATTCATCAATTAATAAAAGTGTTTCTCCATCAGCTTCACGAATGATTCCTCCCATTTTCTTTAATCTTGAAGAATAGGTCGAAAGGTGATTTTCAATAGATTGATTGTCACCAATATCGGTCATTATTTTGTCAAAGAAAAACATTTCAGATTTTGGATGGGTTGGAACTAAAATTCCGCTCTGAATCATCAATTGCAGTAATCCGACTGTTTTCAGCGTAATAGATTTTCCACCTGCATTTGGTCCGGAAATACAGATAATTCTATTATGCTCCGTTAAAGCTAATGTTTGCGGTAAAATAGTTTTGTTTTCTGCTTTATTTCTTAAAAACAATAAAGGATGAAAAGCATCTTTTAATCGTAAGGTTTTGTGACGATTTATTTTAGGTAAAATTCCGTTGATTAGCTCTGCAAATTTCGATTTTGCTCTCGTTAAATCAAGATCGAAAATATACATTTGATATCTCCAAAGCTGAGGTTGGAATTCTGCCAATTCTGCCGTTAACTTTCTCAGAATTTTGTCGATTTCCTTTTTTTCCTCTTCCTGACTTTCCTTAAGTTTAAAATGATGTTTTACCACAGAATCGGGCTGCATATACGTGATAGAACCTGTTTTTGAAAGTCCTAAAACTCTTCCTACAACCCTTTTTTTGTACGCAGATTTTACAGCTAAAACTCTTTGGTCATCAATGATCGTTTCGCGAATATCATCCAAAAATTCACTTTGTCCGTAATTGAACAGAGCACGATTGAAATTTTCTGTGATGGCTTTTTTAGCATGCTGAATTTCAGTTCTCAACTCTTTTAAAATCGGGGAAGCTTCACTTTTTACTTCGCCAAAACGGTTAAAAACTTTATCAACTTTATCAATGATTTCCTTTTTAAATTCCAGTGCAGAAACATCCTGAATCAAATTGGGGAAAGTTTCGGGCATCGTCGGGAAAAACTTTTGCAGTTTTCCAATCTGCTCCGTAAGCGTTTTTATTTTGATAAAAGCTACATTTTCTAATCGATAATTTTCGATTAGCATCAACTTCAGCTCATTTTCAATATCTTCATATTCATCAAACGGAATCGCATTCGAACTTTCAAAACTTGATAGATATTCGGAAGTTTTTTTCAATGAAACTTCAGCTTCGTCAATGTTCATCGGGCGAAGTTCAAGAATTTTGTCTCTCGTTTTCGGAGAATATGCAAAAGGAGCAATTTCCGCGAGCAATTGCGGAAACTCTAATTCGTCTAAATCTTCTTTATTTATATACACAGTGCAAAGATAATTAATTTGAAAATGAATTAATTTGAGAATTTGAAAATGTATTTTTAAATTTTGAATCATTAAGATTTTCTTAAGCAATTAAGAATATTAAGTTGATTTTCTTAATAAAACTTAATTTCTTAAATTACCTTAATGGTTTATTTTTAAATATGAAATTTACTTCAATAAGCTTTTACTACATTTGAAATATGAAAATAGAAACCGAAAGATTAGTTTTAAAATCGATCGATGAAAGTCATATCGAAGACATTTTAAAGATTCGAAGCAATGAAGTTGTTAATCAATTTGTCAAAAGAATTCCGCCAAAAACAAATTATGATGCGCTGGATTATATTTTAACCATCAAAAAAAGAGTTCAGAATAACGAATCTTTGAATTGGGGAATCTCTTACAAAAATCAACAAAATCTTATCGGAACAATCTGTCTATGGAATTTTTCTGATGACAGAACAGAAGCAGAAGTAGGGTATGAGTTGTTACCAGACTATCACAGAAATGGAATTATGTCTGAAGCTTTGAAAGCTGTTTTAAAGTTTGGTTTTAATGAATTATATTTAACTGAAATTTTAGCTTTCACCAATAAATTTAATGAAAACTCAAAGTCATTACTTTTAAAATATCAATTTATTTTGGAAGAGGGGAGAGCGGATGAAGGTTTTCCTGAGAATTTGGTTTTTAGCCTAAAGAAAAATATGTGATTTTGTCATTCTGGTGAAGGAAGAATCTCAATTCTAATCATTAGTTTTGCTAATAGATTTTTCATTACACCTTGTTTCATTCAGAAATCGAAGATTCAACAAAGTCAATGACAGTGTAATGTAAAAATTGAATTTTCAAATTAACTCATTCTTAAATTAGAATAATGACCTGGACAGAAATTTTAGCCCCAATAAAAACCACAGAATATTTTACCCAGCTTTGGGAGAAAGTAAAACAGGAATATGCAACAACAAAAGTATTTCCTCCAAAAAATCAGATTTTCAGAGCATTGGAATTAACGGCTTTTGAAGATGTAGAAGTGGTAATCATTGGTCAGGATCCTTATCATAACGATTTCCAGGCAAATGGTTTGTGTTTTTCAGTTTCAGAACAGGTTGTAGCACCGCCTTCGCTTAAAAATATTTTTACTGAATTAAAAGATGATGTAGGGGTGGGGCGTACTTCAAAAGAATTAGACGATTGGGCTAAACAGGGAGTTCTGCTGTTGAATGCAACGTTAACCGTTCGTGCACATTCTCCAAATTCTCATAAAGATTTAGGTTGGGAAAAGTTTACTGATTTTATTATTAAAGAAATTTCAGATAAAAAAGAAAATGTAGTTTTTGTTTTGTGGGGAGCTTTTGCACAGAAAAAAGCCGAATTGATCAATCCGGCTAAACATTTTATTTTAAAATCTGCGCATCCTTCACCTTTTTCGGTGTACAGAGGTTTTTATGGAAGTAAACCTTTTTCGAAAATTAATGAATATCTGGCTTCAAAAGGTAAAAAACCGATCTCTTGGTAGAAGTGGCTTAATTGTTTTCTTTACTAATTTCAATTCCTATTTTATAATTTCCCGAAAGAGACTTTGTTCCATTCTGTGATGTTGGATATGGGGTGATTTCTTTTAAAGAAATGTTATATCCGTTAAATGTTTGCGTTTTGTGATAATCTTTCCCCTTAACTTCTGTGGTTGAAAATTGTAAAATCATTGGTCTGCTCGTCGTGCTCATCAATTCAACATTGGCAACTGCAACTCCGGCCCAGACACATTGTGTGCCTTGAGGACAACGGCTGTCTTCCGCAATGTTTTTGAAGGTGACATTCATTTGAAATTCTTGCAAGAATTTATTTTCTCCTTCACGGAAATAAATAATCTTGCCTTCTTTTTTAGAAGGTGTTTCATTCACGATGGTAGCTTGCTGGGTTGTGGTTTGTTTTGTGGTTTCTTTCTGCGTACTGCAGTTTATTAAGCTGATAAGACTTAAACCTACGATTATATTTTTATACATTTCTATAAATTATATTACGTTAACGATGTCTAAAATTACAACTAAAAGCATTGCAACTCCTATCACTAAACTAAATCCCGTTCCATAAATAAAACCGATAAAAGCTCCTTTTGTAGATTTTAAAGCTTTGTTCATGTCTTTGCTGTCATGCAAAAGTTCGCCAATAAAAACTCCGGCAAACATTCCGACTAAAAATCCTAAGGGAATTGGGAGGAAAATTCCTACAATGGTTCCGATAATCGAGCCGATGCTTCCCCAACGTGTTCCACCATATTTTCTGTTGGTTTTTGCAGGAATTACATAATTTAAAATTGCTGAAGCAAGCGTCAAAATCACGAATGTCCAAATATAGATCATCGAAAGATCAGAATCTGTTCCGTATTTATAAATTAATAATCCGGCAAGGCTTAAAACAAGCCCAGGTAAAACCGGTAAAAAAGTTCCTAAGATTCCCAGAATAAGTAAGGCAATACTTAAAAACGAAATTATTGAGTGATCCATATTTAATTTTAATAAAAAAAAGTGACTTTTAAGCCACTTTTTATGTATCAATTTTTAAGCCGATTTATAGATTCAAAATGACATATTGTAGAATTACTCCTGCATTACCAATATTTCCTGAAGCATGATTGTGGAAACTTGTATAATAAATATACCCACTGTTTGTAGATCCTGAACAAGGTCCTACTGTTGCTCCCAAAGCTACAAGATAAGGAACGATAGCTTGAGGAACAGAAATGCTGATCTGAATGTTTCCTGGAAGAGTAATACAAACGGTTGTAAATGTGGTATTCGGGGCATTTCCAATTGGCGTATTTGGAATTCCTGTTGCTGTAAAATGATTGGTTCTGATCATTAAAGCATTATTGGATGAGGTTTCTTTTACCAAAACTTCCCAATAAGCTGGGTCGTAGTTGGTGATTTTTTGCCATGAACTTAAATCAAAATCAATATTAAGAGTATTGAATCCTAAAGCTGTGGATAATCCGGCATTATTTACGGTTGCTGGAACTATTCCGGAAGTTCCTATGTTTTTTGAACATAATTTTGTGTCCGGTACAAAGCCTCCCGCAAGCGAACAGTTGTTGGTGTTGTCTGTTCCGCCAACCAAGTAGGAAACATCCCAATCTGAAGCGTAGATACTACCTCCGTTGGCTACAAAAAGAGCTAAATTATAATCAATTGCCGGATAGAGCGCTTGATTCACGTTGTAATTTCTTGAGCCACAATTCAGAAAAATAATATCATACTGAGCAATTGTATTTATATTGGCCAAGTCTGCATTGGTGATTTCGGTGGCGTTATAACCTAAGGTCTGGATAATATCTTCAATTTTGTCATACGTTCCTTTTACATAGGCTATTTTTGCAACCTGATTCAGTTTTGTTTGATCTGCATTCAGATTTACGGTTTCATTATTTTTTACTGTAGCTGCAATTTGGGTGCGGAAATTGCTACCATCACCAGTTTGAATATGAATTGTTTGATTTCCAGCCGGAGCTTCTAAAGTAAAATTACCATCTGAATCTGAAGTGGTGTAGTAAATCTTGTATTTTTCGTCAAAAGTAAAAACAGATGCCCCACCAATAGGTTTGGTGCCATTTTGCGACATTACTTTTCCGGAAAGTTTACCGGTTTTTATGGTATTGTCAACGGTGATTTCAGTAGGAGTTTCAGAGTCTGATCGGCATGATCCAAGTGATAAAAGAATGATGAAGATCAATAGTAAGTTGAAGTTTTTCATAAGATTATGGTTTTTTGGTTTGGAATACTAAATTAATGATTTTATTGTTAATTTGATTTTATTATTGAGTAAGTTTTGTATAATTGTTATTTTTATTTACTAAATGTTATTAAAAATTCTTATTTGATTAGGGTTGTAGTGAATCTTAATTTTATTAAATTTGTTATCAATGAAAGATGAAATAAAAGATACCAAGAGTTTTTTTCAGGAAATGAGTGAGCAGCTTTATATTTATATAAGTAAGATTGCTCCTACTGGACTCGATTGGGTGTTTCACATTATCGTGAAACTGAGTTTGCTGGTGGCAATTTTTCTGTTGCTGGATTTTATTTTTAAAATCATCATCAATTATGTATTTCGTCTTTTCCGAAATGAGAATAGGTTTCCGGTTTTAAAATCAATTTATCAGTCTAAAATAACCAATTCTGTAGCACACTTTGTGGCTTTGGTAATTGTAGGTTCTATGCATGAATCTATTTTTGTTGGTGCATTAAAGCAGACGACGATTTTCATCATCAGATCTGTAAATTTAGGATTGGTTATGATCCTTGCGGGAATGTTGTATAGGTCTTTAACGGCATTCAGAAATTATTTCACAATACAACAGGATTATTACAAGGTAATGGCAATTAATGCAATCTCCGAAACGGTGAAGATACTAGGTATATTTTTATTTACCATTGTGAGTATCTGTGTAGTTTTTGGGATTAAAGGAACTACAATTGTTGGAAGTTTAGGGGCAATAACGGCGGTTTTAGTATTGGTTTTCAGAGATACGATCTTGGGTTTTGTAACGGGTATTCACGTAGCGACTTCTAAAAGTTTAAAAGTAGGGGATTGGATTGGGATTCCCAAATATAATATTGAAGGGAATATTTTGGATATCAGTTTGCTGACTACCAAAATTGCCAATTTCGATAAAACAATTTCCTCAATTCCAACGTATGATTTATTGACTACAGAGATAAAAAATCTTCAGGTAATGTCTGAATCTAATACCCGAAGAATTAAAAAATCGATCTTCTTTAATATCAATTCGTTCAAATTTTTAAATAATGAAGAAATTGAACGTTTAAAAGAAATCAATCTTATATCAGATTATCTGAATAATAAAACTTCAGAAATCAATCAGGAAAAAGAATCGATCGAGCATAAAGATAAAATAATCAATGGAAGGCAGCTTACAAACGTTGGGGTTTTCAGATATTATGCTCAGAAATATCTCGAAAATGATCCTGAGATAGATAAAGAAAGTCCAATCATGGTTCGTCAGCTAGAAATTACGACACAAGGGCTTCCGATGGAGGTGTATTGTTTTACCAATGATTCAAATTGGCAGCGTTTTGAGGAGATTCAGGCAGATATTTTTGATCATTTATTGGTTGCCTCAAAAGAATTTGATCTTCAGATTATGCAAATAGGATTGCCAAAATAAATAATTTTAATTATTTTAGCCGTATGACAAAAATTGAATGGGTAGATTGTCACAGAATGCCTTCGCGATCTTTTTTTTATAAAAAGAAGCAATTTCCTGTATGTGCAAGATGTACAGGTATATATATAGGGTTTTTTGTGATGATTCCTTTGCTTTGGTTTTATCAGATAGGAATGATTTTAAGTATAGTTCTTATTCTTCCTACATTGGTTGATGGCCTTACTCAAGCTTATTTAAACAGAGAAAGTACAAATATAAAGCCACTTTCGAGTGGTTTTTTTATTTTTGTACTTTAATTAATGAGGATGTAAGATTTTGAGTTTAATTTTATCGGAATTAAAATTCTAATTTTTAGCCTCAAACTTGAATAATACAATGACAAAACTAAGTGTAAACATTAATAAAATTGCAACGCTGAGAAATGCAAGAGGAGGCGAAACGCCAAGTGTGACTGAAGCAGCAATGAAAATTCAGGAATTTGGTGCACACGGAATCACCATTCATCCCAGACCTGACGAAAGGCACATTACCAGAAAAGATGTCTATGATCTGAAGCCTTTGGTTACTACCGAATATAATATTGAAGGAAATCCTCATCGTGAATTTATCGACATGGTTTTGGAAATAAAACCGGAGCAGGTAACCTTAGTTCCTGATGCTGATGATGCAATTACTTCAAATGCAGGTTGGGATACCCAAAAACACTTTGATTTTTTAAAGAAAATTATCGCTGAATTTAAAAATGCGGGAATCCGTACTTCTATTTTTCTTGATCCCAACCCGGAATTGGTAGAGCATGCTGCAAAAACCGGAGCAGACAGAATTGAGCTGTACACAGAAGCGTACGCAAAAAACTTTACGGTTAATAAAGAAGAAGCCATTAAACCTTATTACGAAACGGCTGTAAAGGCTGCTGAATTTGGCTTAGGAATTAATGCCGGTCACGATTTAAGTTTGGAAAATTTAAAATATTTCGCAGACAATATCCCTAATTTATTGGAAGTTTCCATCGGTCATGCTTTAGTTTCTGAAGCATTGTACATGGGAATGGAAAATACGGTGCAGGCATATTTGAAGAGATTAGCCAAGTGGTAATTTTTTATGAAAGAATTTTGCACGCCTTTGCCGGATAATAAGAAACAGTACATCAAAGATGTTGGAACTGTTCTCGTTAATGATTATGGCAAAAAAGAATTTTATAAACCGGAGGAAATAAAAAAAGCCAATCAAAAAACATCTTGGGGCAGCTTTGGAACAGATTTTTCTTGCTGGAGTATGTCTGTTTTTTCTTCACATCAAGATTTTGATGCCTATCACAAAAGTGAAGGAGAAGTTTGTGATTATGTAGAAATGAAACAAACGATGTTAGGAGGTATTTCTGGAAATAATTTTGATTTTAGTTTTTTAGAAGTTTCAGATTCAGAAATTAATATAGACTCTTCATGGCTAGATTTAAGTGATGTCTTCGGCGCTATCGGGGATTTTTTCTCATCAATTTTAGATTAAAAAATAATGGAAAATAATATACTTCATTCAAAAATATTTGGCGAAAATTTATCGTCAACACCGCTTTTGGTATTTCACGGTTTGTTTGGAATGCTTGATAACTGGGGAAGTTTCGGAAAAGAATTGGGTGAATTTTTGCCGGTTCATTTAATTGATTTAAGAAATCACGGAAGAAGCTTTCATTCTGAAGAAATGTCGCATGATGATTTAGCTGATGATATTGCCAGTTATATAATGCATTATGGAATAGAAAAAGCTCATGTTTTAGGACATTCTTTGGGTGGAAAAGCAGTGATGCAATTCGCTATCAATTATCCTGAAAAAGTAGAGAAATTAATCGTTGTGGATATTTCTCCTAAAGCATATCCGCCGCATCATCAAGGAATTATCAAAGCTCTGGAAATGGTGGATTTTAATACCGTTGCTTCCAGAAGTGATGTTGAAGCAGTTTTAACTCAATATATTCCTGAGAAATCAACAATTCAGTTTTTAGCTAAGAATCTGTATTGGGAAGAATCTGGTGACAGTAAAAAACTTAACTGGAGATTCAATCTGAAAACGCTTGCAGAAAAATACAACCAATTTGTTTCTAATGCGATTAAATATGGAGTTTTTCAAGGCGAAACTTTATTTATTGCCGGTGAAAAATCAAATTACATTTTACCACAAGACGAGTTCTCCATCAAACAGCAGTTTCCAAAAGCTCAATTTGTAAAAATCAAAAATGCGGCACATTGGGTTCAGGCAGATAATCCGGTGGATTTTGCAACTGTAGTAAAAGACTTTTTAAATATAAACAGCTAAATGTCTTATTTTAAGTATTGTTAAATTTTTCCCAAATATTTTATTTTTAAATATTGTGAATTATTTTGTTGTATCTTAGATTTATCAAGTTGTTAATGTTATTTGATTTATGAAAATTATTTCGTTATTTAATTTTTGTTTTAATGTGAATGTTTTTCAACTTTGTGTAATTTTATAAAGAATTCATATTTAACAAATTTATATCAGAAAGGAAACTTAATATTTAAGTTTCCTTTTTTTATGGTCTTAGATAATCTGAATAATTATGAAAATCTAATGAGTTTTGACTGAAAAAGTTGCAAATTTGCAGAAATTGTTTTTCAGTTGAAATTCAACTAAAATAAATTCTTAAAAAAAATAAAATCGACCCGGTTTAGCAGGTCACCAATTAGAATTAAATTCATGGTTTTTGTAACAGGAGCAACAGGAATTTTAGGCAGAGTTATCGTTTTAGAGCTTTTGAAAAAAGGTAAAAAAGTGCGTGCTGCAAAAAGACCTTTAAGCAACATCAATGAAGTAAAACATTCTTATCAGTTTTATACCGAAATTCCGGATGATTTTTTTTATAAAATCGAATGGATTGATGTAGATTTCGATGATATTAATTCTGTTGAATCTGCTTTAAAAGAGGTCACCGAAGTTTACCATTGTGCTGCAAAAGTAAGTTTTCATCCGAAAGACAAGAAAGAAATGTATCATACCAATATCAATGCTACAGAAAATCTTCTTTTTGCCTGTGAAAATTCTACAGTAGAAAAATTTCTTCATGTCAGCTCAATTGCTGTGCTAGATCTATTGAATGAAAAAGGGGAGCTCGACGAAAGTTCAGACTTTAATCCTAAAGAAGAACATTCGGCGTATGCCATTTCAAAGCATCTCTCAGAAATGGAAATTTGGAGAGCTTCTGCAGAAGGACTAAACACAATCGTCATCAATCCAGGAATGATCATCGGAACCGGAAACTGGGGAAAAAGCAGTGGAGATATTTTTCCTACATTTGAAAAGAATAGTTTTACTTTCTCAGGCGGAACAAGTTATGTTGACGTAAGAGATGTGGCTGAAATTTCAATCCAATTGATGGAAAAAAATACTTTCGGAGAACGCTTTATCATCGTATCGGAAAATAAAAAATATGCTGATCTTGGAAAACAGATCAGAACAAAATTAGGCTTGAAAGATGCGAAGATTCTTTCAAAAAGTACGCTGCAAATCGGTAGAATTGCCAATTTGTTTTTCGGATGGATTTTTCCTCAACTGAAAATGGCTACAAAATCAAACATTGATGCCGTTTCATCTCTCAATGTGATTTCTAATCAGAAAATTAAGGATAAATTGAATTTTAAATTTATTCCGGTACAGGAAAGTATCGATTTTCATCTCAACAATTATATTAACGACAAAAAGCTGGACAAAAAATAATGAATCTTGCAGAGGCAATTATTAAAAAAAATATAGAAAAGCATCCTTTAAAATCGGCAGTTGGTTTCAAAAAAAAGGAAGGCTGGAAAGAATTGAGCTGGAAAAAGTTTGGCGAAATTGTTTTTAAAACCGCCAATGCACTGAAAGATTCAGGTGTTGAGGAAAATGATAAGGTAGCAATTTATGCCGAGAATTCCGCAGAATGGATGATATTCGATCTAGCTGCAATGTCGATTGGCGCTATTACAGTTCCTATTTATTCTACCAATAATGCAGAGCAGGCAGAATTTATATTAAAAGATTCGGGTGCGAAAATTGTTTTGGTTGGAGATCAGGTGCAATATGACGGGTGCCTTGAAATTTTGAAAAAAGAAGAGGCCGATAATCATCTTAAAACAATTATCATTTCTAAAAAAGCAGTCTGGATTAAGAAAGAATTCAGCAGTTTTTACCTCGAAGATTTTATTGCTAAATCTTCTCCGGAACTTGAAGTTATTTCTAAAAATGACGATGATTTAGCAACGATTATTTATACTTCCGGAACTACAGGGATGCCGAAAGGAGTAATGTTGACACACGGAAATTTCATTAAAGCATTCGATGCGCATTTTGAATTTTTTAAATTTAAAAATTTCGAAGAAGAGCTTTCGTTAGCATTTTTACCTTTAACTCATGTTTTTGAAAGAAGCTGGAGCTTGCTTTGTCTGTATGGTGGAGCGAGAGTCTATTTTTTAGAAGATCCGAAAAATATCGCCAAAGCTTTGGAAGAGGTGAAGCCAACGATGATGTGTGCTGTGCCGAGGTTTTTTCAGAAAGTGTATGCCGGAGTTTTAGAAAAAGCAGAAGAAGGTTCGTCACTAAAAAAGAAAATCTTCAATTGGGCTATAGAAATAGGTAAACAAACAGGAGAATTAAGAAGAACTGAAAAACAAATTCCTTTCGGATTAAAAATAAAAGAAACATTTGCAGAGTTGCTGGTTTACAGTAAAATTAAAGAAAAAATGGGTGGTAGGCTTTGGTTTATGCCTTGCGGAGGCGCTTCTTTGTCGTTGGAAGTTACTCAGTTTTTTGAATCGGTGAACATTCATCTTACGGTTGGTTACGGTCTTACGGAAACTACTGCGACTTTAACAGCTTTTCCGTTTACAAATTTTGAGCATGGAAGCTGTGGAAAACCTTTGCCGGGTGTTGAAATTCGTATTGGAGAACAGGACGAAATTCAGGCAAAAGGAAACGGAATTATGAAAGGGTATTACAACAAACCCGAAGAAACCGAAAAAGTTTTTACTCAGGATGGTTGGTTTAAAACCGGTGATGCCGGAAAGTTTGATGAAAATGGAAATCTTTTTATTACCGACAGAATCAAAGATCTCATGAAAACATCCAACGGAAAATATATTGCGCCGCAAATGATCGAAAACTTGTTGACCAATAATAATTTTATCCAGCAGATTGTTTTGATCGCAGAAGGAAAACAGTTTGTTTCTGCCCTAATTGTTCCGAACTTTGAGTTTTTGAGTGAATATCTTAAGAAAAAGAATATTCTGTTTACCAATTGGGAAGAAATTGTAAAAAAGAAAGAAATACTGGATTTTTACAAGGAGAAAATAAATGAATTGCAGCTGCATCTTTCTGATTTTGAAAAGGTAAAGAAATTTACATTAATGCCTTCAGAATTTGAAATTACTAAAGGAGAAATAACACCGACTCTGAAGATTAAAAGAAATATCGTGCTGAAAAAATATGCAGATATTATTGAGAAAATGTATTAGATTATTGATATTAATTTTTCATTTAAATTAAAATTTTATGATGGAAAAAATTATTCCGGATTTATTAAACTATTTCGCTGTTTTAAGCCTTATCGTTATTATTTTTTATCTTTATTTTTCAAATAAAATTTCAAAAGATAAAGTGAATTCTTATTTATTTGTAGGGCTTATTTTTACTATTATAAGCCATATTGTACAGTATTACGTTAATCAACGTCTGAAAGCTGATTATAAGGATTCATCAGAAATTTTAAAATGGTATCCTTTATTAAGCTTGGTTGGAGGTTTTGCCTATAAGCTTATTTTATATGGAATAATTGTTTATTTGCTAAAATTTGAGATTCTTAAAAATGAAATAAAAAGAGAAAATATTTTTCTTCTGATTGTATATTCTACTTTTAGTTTTGGACTTTTTGTTCCGTATTGGTTTATTAAAAAAGATATTAAATTTAATGCAAAACTTAATGTATGGATTATTCTGTTAATATTTTTCCTTTCGTGTATTCATGTAGGTTTCATTGATATATTTAGCTCTTCTTCTAGCTCAAATAAGGTTGTTTTAATGATTTTGTATTGGGTGGGGCAGATTGGTTATTCCGTATGTTTCTTAGTTTGTATTTTTTCTCTCCGAAAACAGATTATGGAAAAATTCAAAGGAATAGATATCAATTCAGTTTGGACATTTTTTATAGGAATATGGCATGTTCAATTTTCACTAAATCAATATATTAAAAAGCACGATAAATAATTATGAAAAACTTTTTAGGAAAAGAAAATTATAATATACAATCTACAACGGTTTCAGAGAGCTGTCCGTCAAATATTGCTTTAATCAAGTATTGGGGAAAGTATAAGGATCAGATTCCGGCAAATCCGAGTATCAGTTTTACATTAAATCACTGCAAAACAAATACTGAGATGGAGTTTTTAGCAAATGAATCATTTTCTGTTCAGACTTTTCTTTCAGGAAACGAGGAAATAAAATTTGCCGAAAAAATCGAAAAATATTTTAAAAACATAGAACAGTACCTTCCTTGGATTTTAAAAGGAAAATACATTATCAGAACCGAAAATACATTTCCTCACAGTTCAGGGATTGCGAGTTCAGCATCAGGTTTTGGAGCGATTGCCAAATGTCTGATGAAATTAGATGAGGTTTTTTCAGGAAATAATTCAGACGAAGAATCTCTACAAAAAGCATCATTTTTAGCCAGATTAGGAAGCGGAAGCGCTTGCAGAAGCCTTTATAACGGATTGGTTGTTTGGGGCAAATCTGATGAGGTAAATGGTAGTTCAGATTTATTTGCGGTACAATATCCTAATTCTGAAATTCACAATATTTTCAAAAACTTTAATGATTGGGTTTTGCTGATTCATGAAGGCGTAAAAAGTGTTTCTTCGACCGTCGGTCACGGTTTGATGAATACCAATCCTTATGCTGAAAGAAGGTTTCAGGAAGCAAGAGAAAATTTTGTTCCGATGAAAGAAATCTTGAAAAGTGGAGATCTGCAGAGTTTTATCAAATTGGTAGAGCACGAAGCATTGACGCTTCATGCAATGATGATGATGAGCGATCCTGCTTTTATTTTAATGAAAACCGGAACTTTAGAAGTGATCAATAAAATTTGGGATTTTAGAAGAGAAACAGAATTGCCATTATTTTTCACTTTGGATGCAGGAGCAAATGTTCATCTATTGTTCCCAAATAATGGTTCGGAAGAAAAAATAAAAACTTTTATAGAAACTGAATTATTACAACATACTCAGAAAAATGGAGTAGTGAAGGATGTGATGAAGTTTTAGAATGAAAAAGAAAAAAAGAGTTTTACTAATTTGCTTATTGATTAGTTTCCTGTTATTACTCTATCTTAATGTAAGTTATAATAAAGGTTCAGTTGTTGAAACTTGGGGAAGAAACAGAACAATCAATTGGGGATGGGATTGGCGAAATCTTTGGCCTTTTTAAAATATAGGAGCGGACTTTTGGTTCGCTTTTTTGTCTATGCAAAGTTTTATTGATTTCTGTTGATCATCTTTCTCAGTTTAAAATAATAAAAAATCCATACCAAAAAGTTAATCCAGGGAATAATGATAACATATTCTTCACCAGAAAATTCCGGAAGATTTGCCAAAATTAAAGACAGATAAAGAAAATAGCCTGCGAAAAATGTCAGAAATACAAAGTATTTATTTCTTCTGATTTGTTTGAACAGAATCAAAAAGGCAGGTAAACTAAAAAAAGCTATCAGAATTTGAATTCCTATTGCAATTCCATATTGTAAACCGCCAAAACAGTTCATTTTCGGGCTGCCATCTTCATAATAATCTGGAGTTTGCATATCAATTATGATCAAAAATCCAATCATAAAAATGGTTCCTGCCAAAAAACTTGCAAGTATACCTGAGCCTATTATTTTTGCGATTTGCTTTTTCATATTCAATCAGAGCCAATTTATTTTTACTGAGACATAAATCTGACATTCACAAAGTTCCTGAAAACTTATTAGAAATAAATTTAGAAAAATAAAAATAATTAATTTGTTGTTTTAGAAATGATTTGCATCAAATTTGCAACCCAAACGATTATCAATTAAAATGATTCAAATTTAGTATATAATATGGGTTTCAAAAATGAGTTGTTGAGTGATCTCTCAACCTATCTCAATGATAAAAGAAAAAAGCTTGTTTTGTGTTTTTCTATTTTTTTTATCGTTGTTTTTCTTCTTTTGAGTTTTCATGTCGTTGATTCATCCCCAAAATCTTTGGATCTTCTTGTTTCTCAGGAATTACAGGAAGAACCAAGTGCACTTTTAGACGTTTTCATGAAAGGATTCAGTTGGCTGGGAACCGTTTATGTTGCAGCAATTATGGTTATTGTATTTTCCATAATTTTCTTTGTATTCAAATATATCAAAGAAGCTCTTTTTGTATTGTCCTGTCTTTTATCAGGTGGTGTAAGTTATGTTTTAAAAACACTTATCGACCGCCCAAGACCTACGACAGATTTTGTAAGAATTATTGAAGAAACACATTATCAGAGTTTTCCCAGTGGGCATGTTTTGTTTTATACTGCTTTTTTCGGAACATTGATAGTGATTGCAATCTCTTCAGGTATTTTAAAATTATCTCTGAAAATACTGATCTCATCAATCTGCTCTGCGATGATTGTTTTGGGAGCTGTTTCTCGTATTTATTTAGGAGCACATTGGTTTACAGATGTGATTGGCGGATTCATTGTTGGAGTTCTTTTTGTCATGTTTACAGGAAGTGTTTATCTCAGAAGCAAAAAGAAATCGATCCAAATTTAAATGCAATTCTTTTTTATTTATCTAATTAATCTGCACTTTTAAAATTATTTTTCAATCTTCAGTAGCTACTGTATCACGTTCTCCGTTTTCTTCTTTTCCTTCTTGAATCATTTCCTCGGCTTCGGCAATTTCTTCAGAATCTGCCTGTTCTATACGTTCTTCCTGATCATCATTGTGATGGTCAATAAAGAATTCACAATATACCGGAAGATGATCTGAACCAAAGTTTTCCAAAGTTTTTAGATCTTTAATAAAAATATCTTCACTGTGAAACATTAGATCAATAGGAAACCTGAAAAGCCTGTATTTTGCATGAAAAGTAGATACAAAAGCATGACCGACTCTTGGATCGATCAAATGACTTGTTTTTCTGAATAAAATAGAAGATTTAGACCAAGCAACATTATTGAAATCTCCCACAACAATTATCGGTTTTTTTATTTCGGTGACTCTTTTTGCTACGCTGAGAATATCACCGTCTCTTTCTTTTGATGTTTCCTCTTCGGTCGGACTTGGCGGTGGGGGATGTACTCCAAAAAAGACGAATTCAAAACCATCTTCTGTTTTTAAGTGCGCCTCAATACTCGGAATGTCGTCCGCTACAAAATAATGCGTTTTTGATTCTTCAATTTTTATTTTAGAATAAAAATGCATTCCATAAGTATTTTCAAGCGTGACTTTATGTTGGTATAGATAATCTTTTTCTAAAACCTGAAGTGCTTTTTCCCAATTGGCGTTACTTTCCATTGTTAAAAAGATTTCAGGCTTGTTTCTGTTGATGAGATCAATGAACTTTTTAAAATCGGTATTAAACTGATAAACGTTTGCCGAAATGAAATGATATTTCTTTGAAGATTTGTCCGTTTGTGGATGCTTTTTGACTTTATAAAACGGAGTATATTTAATTAAAGCTATTCCGTGGTAAATAATCATGGCCAATAATAAACCTTGAATATACCAGAAATATTCAGCTTTTTCAATGAAAAAACCTAAGACAAATGTGATGATTGTAAAATAAGTGATTTGAATTTTACCAAAATCGGGAAAGCGAAAAATCCAATGCGGACTTGGAATTTTTGGTAATACAGTTAAAATCAGTAATAAAGCACTTAAAATAAGGTGAGTTTCCCACATATTTCTTAAAATAAACAAATAAAATTAAGTTATTTTCAGGTAATTTCGTGCCAGTCTTTATTTAAACTTTGTTAATTAAGTTGCTTTGAATCATATATTACCCGAGTGCATTATAAATTAGAGATATTTTATATTCTTCATTTGTTGCTTCATATCCTATATAAATTGATGTCATGAATACTTTCTGTGGAAATATCAAGCTTTGAAATACACCTGAAACAAGATGTTATAAATTAAAATTAATATGTTGTGTTATTTTTCGTATTGTGAATAACCTTTTTTATAATACACCACGAGTTTTCAGATGAATTAAATTCTATTAATGGTGAGTAACATCATCGTTTGGCTTAAAGTAGCAGATAAAGAATTATATTTGACTAATAATTCCAATAAACTTAGTGGACTATGATTCTCAGTTACATTCAAAGTTTTAAAATATTTTCAGACAAAGAAATTGAAGATTTTGCCCAACTGATTGAGACCCGAAAACTGTTGAAAAATGAATATTTTGTACAGGAAAATGACAGCTGTAAAGAAATCGCCTTTGTTCAGAACGGAATATTTCGCACTTTTTATACAACTGCGGACGGCAAAGATATAACCTACTGTTTCAGGTTTCCCAATGAGTTTGTAGCTTCCTACTCTTCGTTTATTTCAGGAAAACCCAGTAAAGAAACCATACAGGCAATTGCAGATGCAGACATTTTTGTACTCAATAAAGATAAAGTGGAAGCTCTTTTCCACGAAAACCCAAGATGGATTCTTTTTCTGAAAATAATTGCGGAACAAGAATATATGGAACTGGAAGAACGATATTTTCAGCTTCAGAGAAATAATGCCTCACAAAGATATGAGAAGCTTCTGAAGAATCAGCCTAATTTCATTCAACAGATTCCGCTTCAGTATCTGGCTACATATCTGGGGATTACCCAACGGCATTTAAGCCGTCTCAGAAAAGACATTTCTTTTTAGACATTTGTCCTGTGTCCGGAATTGGCGTTCCTGTAGTTTTGTAAAAAAAAACAATATGGGTTCAAATATTTTAATTGTCGGAGGAAAAGGAATAGTTGGAAAAACGATACACAGGATTCTGCGCTCCAGAAATCAAGAGTATAACATATATATCGGCAGTCGGAAAGAAGGGACTACGGAATACGATGTAATAATTGATGTCAATAAGCCGGAAACTTTCAAGACTGTCGTGAACAGAAATATTGATCTTATCATTCTTGCTGTTAATGATCAAGAGGATCATATTCTCAGGTTTGCGATTGATAACAGTATTGACTATATTGACATTACAAAACCGACACCTGATCTTGTAAAAGCTCTGGCTGTAGCAGAAACTACTCAAAATATCAACAGCAGAATCGTATTCAGTTCAGGATGGATGGGAGGGCTCGTCAGCGGACTTATGAATACTCTATCTCATAATCCCGAAAATATCCGAGAAGTAAAATTGTATGTATACTACTCTGTAAAGGATCTGGCAGGAGAAAGTTCAGCTCATTTTATGGCTGAGAATGTAGCCAGACCATTTATCAACTATCATAGTAATCGGCAGATATCTGTAAGACATTTTCTGAATTCTGAAGATTTTAAGTTTTCTTTCGGAATCGGAAAGCGACAGGCTTATAACTTTGATGTTCCAGATCTTTACATTTTAAATCAGATTGAAAAAATACCTACAGTCAATGTTAAAATGACCTATGATTCAAAACTCATTACCTGGCTTTTGGGAACATTCCAAAAATTAAGAATTTTCGATATTTTATCATTAAAGGCACGTCGGGTCATTTTCGGTTCGAGTGGAAACGGTGACCAGTCTGTATTTGAAATTGTAATCAAAGATGATCAGGGAGAAAAAAAACTAAGTCTTCAAAGCAAAAAAGGACAGGCTGAGCTCACGGCGCTCGCAGCTGTTTTGCATGCTGAAATGCTACTTCATGGCGATTTTAAAAACAAAATATATTTTGCCCATCAACTTCATGATCCGAAAAAACTTTATCAGTCATTGGCTGAATATGAAGGGATAACTATTGAAACAAAAATATGAAAAATATACTCATCATCAACGGCCATCCCAACCGGGAATCTTTCAATTTTGGTATTATGAATGCCTACAGGGAGGGTGCAGAAAAAGCCGGTGCAAAGGTTCAACAGATTGTTATTGCAGATCTTCAGTTTGATTCGAATTTAAAATATGGCTATCATAAAAGAACAGATCTTGAACCTGATCTACTTGAAGCATGGGAAAAAATTATTTGGGCAGACCACCTCGTGTGGGTGCATCCTGTATGGTGGGGCGGTTTTCCGGCAATAATGAAAGGATTTATAGACAGACTTTTTCTTCCCGGACTGGCTTTCAAATACCGTGAGAATTCTGTTTGGTGGGATAAACTGCTTGCAGGGAAAACAGCACATATTATAACAACAATGGATCAACCGGGATGGTATTACCGAATATTTTTTGTTCGTCCAAGCATTAACCAGCTCAAGAAATCAATATTGGAATTTTGCGGAGTGAAGCCTGTAAAAGTAACCATTGTCGGAATTATTAAAACTTCAGACGAAACACAACGCAAAAAGTGGATGGATAATGTGAGAATATCCGGAATGAAACTGAAATAAAAGTTCTCATACCAACTGTTATTTAGGAAAAATCGCTAGATAACATCCGCCACTGACAGCCTGTTTTTACGAGATATAAAATAGCATTCCAAATCATTCTAAGACCAAATTTTCGTTTTCTGCTGTCGATTTGTAAAGACTTTTTTATAAATTGCCATTGATTGTCAGTAATGTTTGTAAAATATTTTTTTATTTAACTTAATCGATTTTTTATTAATTTTTAAAAAGGCTCTAAAATTTAAAACTAAATCATGAGAAAAATTTTTATCGTTCTGTTATTTTTAAGCTCGCTTTGTTTCGCCCAAAAAACTGAAAAAGATGCCGTAAAAGAAAGTGTAGAAAAGCTTTTTACAGGCATGAAGAATGCTGATACTACTATGATAAAATCTGTGTTCGCAGACAATGCAATTCTGCAAACTATTACAAAAAACAATACTGTAAAAACAGATAAAGTTCAAGATTTTGTAAATTCGATTTCTAAGCTATCAACGAATGATGCAGACGAAAAGATTAGATTTGAAGCCATTCACATCGATGGAAATTTGGCGAGTGTTTTTACGCCTTATGAATTTTATTTCAAGGGAAAATTTTCACACTGTGGAGCCAATAGTTTTCAGCTGATTAAACAAAATAATATCTGGAAAATTCAATATTTAATCGATACACGAAGAACAAACTGTAATAAATAATTTTAAAAATGAAGATTCATCATATTGCCATTATCTGCTCAGATTACGAGGTTTCAAAAAAGTTTTATACCGAAATTTTAGGTTTAAATATTATCCGTGAAGTTTATCGTGAAGAAAGGCAATCTTACAAGCTTGATTTGGCCATCGGAGAACATTATGTTATTGAATTATTTTCTTTTCCCAATCCTCCAAAACGACCCTCAAGACCAGAATCTTGTGGCTTAAGACATTTAGCATTCTCGGTAGAAAACGTCAATGAAAAACGTGAAAAATTAATCCAGAAAGGATTAAACTGTGAAGAAATCCGTATTGATGAATTTACCGGAAAAGAATTTTTCTTTACGCAAGATCCGGATGATTTACCTTTAGAATTTTACGAGAACTAAAATTAATCAATGCGCATAACCCGTAAAGAAGCTCACCGCCATAATTGCCAAAACAATTGAAGAAATGATCACATAGACATAATCTTTTTCTTTAAGATAACCGATTAATGCAAAAATAATTCTCATTAAAGGTGTAAAAATAAGCATCAGAATTCCCAATTGAATAATGGCCATTCCTTCCCCCTTGCAAAGTGTTTCCCAAAAATGGCTCCATACTTTTTCTGAAGAAGTTCCCATGTCGAGAAGCTTGTATTTTCTGGGCATTTCGAATCCTTCCATGAAAAGCTTTACAAAACCAATCAGCGAAGTGATAACCGATAAAATAACGCCCAAACGAAGGAGATTTCCAACAGAACGGTTAAGATCAACATCTGTAAAATCTTTTCTCATGAGAAATTGCTTCTAATACCGTTATACATCATATACACTGAAAGAATCGTAATAACAATAGCGAAAAATGTCTTCAGTTTTTTTGTTTTTGAAACCATTAAGGTCTTAGATCCTATAAAACTTCCAACCACAACACCTACTAAAACGGGTGCTACAATTACCGGAATAATTTCTCCTCTCTGGAAATAAATCAACGAACTTGCAACGGCAGTTACCCCAATCATAAAATTGCTGGTTGTTGTAGAAACTTTGAAAGGCAGTCTCATCATATTATCCATTGCCAATACTTTCAAAGCACCGGAACCGATTCCTAAAAGTCCGGACATTGCTCCTGCAAACATCATCATGAAAAATCCGGGAACGGTATTTCTTGCAGCATAACTTTTCAAAATACCTTTGTCAGGAAAAGTTCCGTATAATTTAAGCTTATCTTCCAGACTTCCTTTGATTAAAGGTTCTTGATGATCCGGTTTTCCTTTAAGATTTAAAATAACGGTAAGCAAAAGAATACTTGCAAAGATAATCCCAATTGTATTGGGGTTTAGCATTCCGGAAACCAGAGCTCCCACAATCGCTCCTGCAGTGGTGGCAATTTCCAGAAACATTCCGATCCTCATATTGGTAAAGCCTTCTTTTACAAAAGCTACGGCTGCTCCGGAAGAAGTTCCGATTACCGAAATCAGTGAAGCTCCAATCGCATAATGCATAGGAACACCGAAACCAAGTGTTAATAAAGGGATAATGATAACTCCTCCTCCCAAACCGGTAAGTGAACCTAAAAGACCGGCCGAGATAGCACCAAGAAAAAGAATAATAATCTCCGACATGCTACAAATATAAAACTATTGCAGTTTTCAGGCAAACATTCATCCAAGATTATTTTTTGCCGTATTTTTGCAAAAATAAAATTCAAAATGAAGTTATTTTATATGATTCTCGGAGCAACTCCAAAAGGCAGAAATATAGAACAACATGATGTTTTCTTTGGTATCGCTGAAAGCCTCAAAGATTTGGTTCCTGATATAAAAGATTTTTGGAAAGAGGCTGAAGGGAAAATTCATCTCGACTGTTATCAGGAAGTGAAATTTGCTGATGGTTTTGAGGTGAAGATTGTAGAAAAAGGAGAAGAGGTTTCAGAAAATCAACTGTATTTTATCAACTTAGGCGGATATAAAAAAGGATATTTTGAAGAGTTTCATGAGCAGCATTTGATGGTGGGAATTTCAATGTCCGAAATTGTAAAAAAAGCCAAACAGACTGAGTTTTATAAAACAATGGGATTTGAAGGTGCAGTAAGTCACATTGACGATAAATACGGTGTTGATATTGACGATATTTTTAATGTCAACGATATTCTTCCTGAAAAAATGAAAGAAAAATATTCAATTGTTTTAGTTAAATCTGATGTCGAAAATCAGGAAAACCCGATGGGATTGGGATATTTGAAAATTGATAAAATTTAGATGTTCTAATGTCATTCTGAACGAAACGTAGTGGAGTGAAGAATCTCAAATATTCAGTGTAGAGATTCCTCCTTAGTCAGAATGACAATTCGGATGTTTAAAAGCTTTATTAAACAAAATGATAAAATCTAATAGAAAAAATAAAAGTAAAAATGAAAATAGGAATTTTAGGAGGTGGACAGCTCGGTAGAATGTTGATTCAGGAAGCGCTGAAGTATGACGATGAATTTTACACTTTAGATCCGGCTTCAGATGCGCCTTGTCATAATATTTCGCATTTTACACAAGGGAGTTTCAATGATTACGAAACTGTTTTGAATTTCGGAAAAGATAAAGATGTAGTAACCATCGAGATTGAACATGTAAATGCAGATGCTTTGGCCGAACTTGAAAACCAAGGGATAAAAGTGGTTCCGAATGCTCAAATTATTAAAACCATTCAGCAAAAAATTCTTCAAAAGCAGTTTTATAAAGCTCATGATATTCCAAGTCCGGATTTTGAAATTATGGATGGAAGTTCAGACGAAATAAAAATGCCGCTTCCTTTTGTACAAAAAATGAATACAGGCGGTTACGACGGAAAAGGAGTTCAGGTTATTCGTACCAATGAAGACATGAAAAATCTTTGGATACAAGATTCTGTACTTGAAAAACTAGTTGATATAGACAAAGAACTTTCGGTAATTGTTGCTAAAAATGAAACCGGAGAAACTCAAATTTTCCCTGTGACAGAAATGGTTGCTGATCCTAAATTAAATTTGCTTGATTTTAATATTTGTCCGGTTTTTTTAAGTGAAGATATTGAAGATCAAATCGATTCAATTACTGAGAAATTCCTGAATGCCGTTAATTCTCCAGGACTTTTTGCTATTGAATTATTTTTGGATAAAGAAGGAAAAGTCTGGGTTAATGAAACTGCTCCGAGACTTCACAATTCGGGGCACCAAAGTCAGGAAGGAAATGCCAATTCTCAATTCGAACAAATGTACCGCGTGGTAAAAAATCTTCCTTTGGCAGATACAGATGCCGTTATTTACAGTGGAATGCTGAATTTAGTTGGAGCAGAAGGTTTTTCAGGAAAAGTAATTTATGAAGGAATGGAAGAAGTTTTAAAGCTTCCGGAAACCTACATTCACCTTTACGGAAAAACAGAAACCAAGCCCGGAAGAAAAATGGGACACATTAATGTTTTGGCTGATTCCAGAGAAGAATTGATGGAGAAATTGATTCAAGTAAAATCAATGGTAAGAGTAATTGCTTAAGATTTTTAAAATATACTGAGAAAGACTGCTTTTTTGGGCAGTCTTTTTTATTTGATTTTCGGTTGATCAATCGTCCATTTTTTCTCCGTTGAATTCCACAATAAATAAGGACCTCCTAAACCATCATCATATATTAGTTCGTAATTTCCTGTCTCATCTTTGTTGTAAACTGGTTTTGCGGGATCATCTTTTTGTAATCCTAATTGCTCTAAAGTCTGCCAATCGTTAACTTCCGGAAGTTTGTAGCTGTTTTTTCGGTAATTCTCAATATTTTCAATGATTCCGTTTCCGTTTTTAATATCAGATTTTCTTGTGATTTCTATCGGAAGATTCCAATAAATGGTAATTGATAAGACAATAAGAACAATTACTGATAGGGAGATGATGAGTGTTTTTTTCATTATTTAAAATCTTTTGATTTTATAAGGCTGTCTTTTTTATAATTGTAAATCATATAACCATCTAATGCAGGTGAGTAAACAGAAAACTCTTCAAGTTTGGTAAACGGAGCATATAATTTAAAAGTGCAAATGTCTGTTGCAGAAATAAAGGGATTTGTCTTTAAATGACTATGGGTTGACATTGTTACTATACCTCCTTCCGGCATTGAAGTCATTGTAGGTATTAATCTTGAGTGAAACTTTTTATTTGATATAATATTTCCCTCTTTATCAGTAATGAATAAATAATCATTTCCAAAAGGAATTACATTTGCTTCAGAAGAACCGGTGATAACATAGTTTTTGTAACTTTCTTCAAATGGAATTGTAATGATATTCAAGTTAAAACCGTTAGGAACACCAACCTCATACTTAGGGTCTGATAATTGTGAAATCACCTTTGAACGGATATTTTTTAAATTATTTTCATTTGAATTAAGATTTCTTTGAGATAGATTTTCTTTGATAGGTTTTTTAGAATTTTTTGTAAAAGAATATTCTGCAATAACCAAACTTTTATCTTTATGTAAAATTACTGTTTTTACAGTATCATTACTTTTATAGGTAAGATATCCACCAAAATTTTCATTTATTTTTTTGTTTTCTCTTGCAAGATCTGTAGATTGCCATGATGAATTTTCGAGTGAAAAAAGAAGATTGCCTTCAGCCTTTATGGAGTCTAGTTTTTTCTTGATTTCTGCATCTGTGTATTTTGTATTCTGAGCCCAAAATAATGATGACACTAAAATAAAAGTCAGGGAAATAATTCGTTTCATAATTGTTTAAAATTGAGTGTTTATTCAACTGAATTTAAGTAAAAATATTTAATAAGAATCTACTTTTCCAATTCTTTGTTAAATCCTAAAGTTATATACTCAATTTCTCTCTGACTGGGTTTTCTGTCTTTAATTTCTTTCCAAATATTTAAAGCGTCTTCAACTTTATTCACTCCTAGCTCATAATTTCCACGCCCCCATTTGTAAAGAGCAATTCCAATTTTTGTAGAAAAGACACCAGGTTTTACTTGAATCGCATCATTTTCATGACCTTTTATTTCTGTGAAAAAATCTAATTTTCCACCATTCGTGGTTTCTTTAATAATTATTTTTTTCAACAGAGCTTTATCAGCAAATTTAATTTGATTGGTCTCACCTTTATTAAGTTTCTTTTCGCTAATAAGGTTTTTAACTTTAGTTTTAATTTCTTCTGTCCTAATAATGGATAATTTTTTATTATTAAAAAATAAAATATTACCATCGATTTTTGCTTTTTTGTCAAATTTTTGTTCAATAATCTCATTAGCCCGATTTTCTGTGATATCACCTTTTATATCTGTTGAAAATACTTCATTAGATCCTGTTGCAGGGTCAATTACAAAAAAGACCTTCTTTGGTTTTTCTGCTAACATTATCATTTTTACAGGAGATAGATTTTTAACAACAAGAAAAAAATCTGATGGAAGTTTGGTTGCAGCTAATTCTATTTCATCTAAAGATGGCTGTTCATTAATAAAAACAGATGAGTTTCTATTACTAATATTATTGGCTAAAGTATAATAGTTAGAATTTAGGACATAATCATCTACTTTCTCCTCAGATAAAGTAAGAGAATTGAAAACAGGATTTCCATTTTTATCAGTTTGGCTGTATGCATTCAAAGATAAAAGTGAAATAAATAGTGCAATAATTTTATTCATAAAAAGTGAATTTTGTGTAATTTTTTAAGCTTCTTCAGTAATCTTTTTCCTTTTAAATAGTTCCGGACTATAATTAATAATAAAAACTCCGGCTATAATCAGTACAGCAGCGATGATAAATTTAGCCGAAATTTTTTCATCTAAAATCAACCAGCTCAAAAATATGGAAATAATGGTATTGACATAAGCCAAAATTGAAACCTGTACCGGAGAAACTCTTGTTAAAGCATAGTGAAACGCAAAAAAAGCAGCTACAGAGCCGAAAACTGATAAGTAAAGCATTGCCGAAATACTTTTTAAGCTCCAGTTTTCGAAATTATAAGATTCTGAAAAAAGAAAGGCAAAACAAAGTTGTACAATACCGGCAAATAGAAATTGATAGAATAGATTAAGTGTTATATTTTTGCTCTGAAGATTCAGCTTTTTGGTGAAAATAGTTCCTGAAGCCCATCCTAAGATAGCTGCAAAAAGAAAAATAATTCCCATCAGATAATCAGGATTTGAAAAATCATTCAATCCATCCCAAAATATAAAAAGAATACCGCTAAAACATAATATAATTCCGATTAAAGCCCGAAAGCTGAGTTTTTGTAATCCAAATGCAACACTTCCTAAAAAAACTGCGATGGGTGAACAGGCGCTCATTAATGAAGCTAAACTGCTGGTTACGGTTTCTTCAGCAACAGTTGTCATTCCGTTTGCGATAACGAGCATTAAAGTTGAAAAAATAATCTGATAACCGAGATTTTTCCAACCAATCCATTTGAATTCTTTTCTGTAGAAAAGTATTACCATCATTATTATCGCCGCTAAAAACTGACGGATTCCTGCAACAAACCATGCCGGAATGGTTTCTACAGCCACACGAATGGATAAAAATGTAGTTCCCCAAACAGTGGCTACAGTTAGGATGGCTAAAGTAAGTTTATAATTTTTCAAAATACGGTGAATCGTCTGCAAATATAGAGATTATGAGTCAGAACGGATGGGTACAGAATAGCGGAATTTTGAAGTAACAGAATTGGCAATTCACTTTTTTAAAATCCTTATCTTTGAGGTCTAATAAAATAGAAAAAATGGTAGGAATTATTATGGGAAGTCAGAGCGACTTACCGATTATGGAATTGGCGGCTAATTTTTTGAAAAGTTTAGATATTCCTTACGAACTGACTGTGGTTTCTGCTCACAGAACTCCGGAAAGAATGTTTGATTATGCAAAAACGGCAAAAGAAAGAGGGCTGAAAGTAATTGTTGCCGGAGCCGGCGGCGCTGCTCATCTACCGGGAATGGTTGCAAGTTGTACCACTTTACCTGTAATCGGAGTTCCTATACTTTCCAGTAATTCTATTGACGGTTGGGATTCTGTTTTATCGATTTTACAAATGCCGGGTGGAATTCCGGTGGCAACAGTTGCATTAAACGGAGCTCTAAATGCAGGGATTTTAGCTGCAAAAATATTAGGAAGCGGAAATGAAGAAATTGCAGAAAAGCTTCAGACTTATCAGGATACTTTAAAAGATAAGGTTTTGGGAACTGTAGATGATATTAAAGCGAAGCATCCTAATCAATATGATCTTTAACTTTAACATTCAATGATTACTATTAATGGGTTTATTAATCTCGTCAATGGCAATCAATTCTTTTATAAAGTAAGGCCTCACATTTTTTGTGAGGCCTTTATTATTTTTTGATGAATTTGAAGGATTGTATTTTTTCTTTTGTAATGATTTGTAAAATATAATTTCCGGGAGCGAGAGTCTGAATATTGATATAATCTTTGTTTAATGAATCTTTCATTATTATTCTGCCACTAAGATCAGTTATAATAAAGCTTTTGGCATCGGATATATTTTTTAAATAAATAGCATGATGGGCAGGGTTGGGATAAATAGAAGGCTTTAGATAAACTGTCTCTGAAGTTGCAAGACCTTCTTTCGTTTGACAAGTTCCCAAGGTATCTCCAAGCATTAACCATCCTTTACTGATGAGGATATTTCTGTCTACAACGACATCCGGTGAATAAGAAAGCATCAGTAACGGAGACAGCGAAATATTATTGGGAGTATTGGGGTTTTGTGCCCATCCTGTAAGGGTCGTACTGTAATTAATGCAGCTCAGTGCTGCTCCGCTTATGGCAAGACTTGCATTGGTAAGCGAGGTTAGATCCCAACTTCCAAGGCTTTGATCAAAGCTGTCTGCACCGGCAAATATTCCGCTCATATTTTGAACATTACTTGTGTTCCAAGATGACAAAGGTTTGTTAAAATAATCTGCATCATGAAACATATGTGAAATATCAGTTACATTAGATACATTCCAGCTGTTAATAGGTTGATTAAAAATAGCATTTGTAAACATACCAGACATATTGGTAACCATTGAAGTATTCCAATTATCTAAAGGTTGGTTAAAAGCTTTAGTTGCCTGAAATAAGTTACTCATATCTTTTACGGTTGATGTATTCCAACCGTTAAGATTTTGATTAAATACCTGTCTTCCTCCAAACATCTGACTCAAATTTTCAGCTGATGAGATATTCCAATTGTTTATTGGAGGATTAAAGGTATCAACATTTGAATTACCTACCCCGCCAAACATGCCTTTAAAGTTTTTAATGGTAGAAACGTTCCAATTGGCAATAGATGTACTTACAGTAAGCCCAGGGATTTTATAAAACATATATGAGGCATCGGTGACATTATTTAAATTTGGAGTGTCTGTTGCAGTGATTTTCAAATTTCTGCAGTTTACAAATGCGCTGTACATCGATATCCACTGAATATTTCCCCATTGTTCAACTTCAAGAATTCTTTCTATACTTCCTAAATTTTCAAATACTGGCACTGGGTCTGATATCGTATTGGGATATATTAAGCCAAAACGAATCTGTTTAAAACTTCCGTTTCCATTACTTACTTTTACTCTGTATTTTACATCATCAGATACAGGGTTTAAGGCGGTTCCGAAATCGATTAAAACCTGAGTGGTAGAAGTTACATTAGACATCGTTCCGTTGTGTTGCGGATAGCCTATTTCTTCCCAATTTATTGTATAGTTTTGTCCTACTCCGGGAAACCATATTTGATTAGCTAAAACCTGATTGGGTGCAGCAACAATTTCATCCATATTTATAGCTGTAGTAGGCTTCCATATGGTAATAAACTCGTTTTGTGCTTTTGCAAATTGTCCTAAAAACAGCAAAAGAATAAAAGCGGATATTTTTTTTAGCATATTTTATTTTTATAAAGATTACTTTTTAATAAATTTAAAATTCTCAATATTTTTATTTGCTATAATCTGTAAAATATAACTTCCAGGGATAAGACTTTGGATATTTATAACATCTTTAGCCAAATAATCTTTCAATATAATTCTTCCACTGAAATCTGTAATAATATAACTTTTTGCATCTTTAGCATTATTTAAATAAATAAAATCTGATGCCGGATTAGGATAAATTGAAAGACTGTTTTTTAGTGTGTTTTCATTCACTGCAAGCTTTTCACATTCACCTGCAAGATCTCCGGTAAAAATCCATCCTTTATTAATAAGAATATTTCTCTTGTTGATAATGGTTGATGAATAAGTAAGATTCATAAGAGGACCTAAATTAATATTATTTGCTGTATTAGGGTTATCTGCCCATCCTGAAATAGTATCACTGTAATTGGTGCAGTCTATTCCTGTTTGGGTAATTGCTAGCAAAGCAGCTGTAAGAAGTGGAAGATTCCAGCTTGCTAATGTTTGATTAAAAGATGTTGCACCTTGCAAAAAAATATTCATCTCAGTTACCTTGCTTGTGTCCCAATTGTCTAGGGGTTGATTAAATGCTGTACAGTTATGGAACATATGAGATATATTGGTAACTTTTGAAGTGTTCCAACTGTTCAGGGGTTGATTAAAATTAGGAATCAAATGAAACATAGCACTCATATCTGTAACATTTGAGGTATTCCAATTATCAAGAGGTTGATTGAATGCTGTACATTCAGCAAACATATGGCTCATATTGATAGCATTTGAGATGTTCCAACTATTAAGAGGTTGATTAAAGACAGTACAGCCCTCAAACATATGACTCATATTGATAACATTTGAAGTATTCCAAGTATTTAAAGGTTGATTGAAGTTAAGCATAGCATGAAACATAAGAGACATATCTGTAACATTTGAAGTATTCCAGTTATTAAGAGGCTGATTGAAAGTGTAACAGCCTGAAAACATAGCACTCATATTAGTAACACTTGAGGTATTCCAGGAATTTAAGTTTTGATTAAAAACTTTTCTGTTTTCAAATAGTGATTTAAAATTTGTGGCTGCAGAGGTATTCCAATTTTCAATGGGAGGGTTAAATGTATCTGCAAGTTGATAGATATTTTTATGAGCAAACATAAAGCTGAAATCTTTTACATGAGAAGTATCCCAGTTTGCCATTGAAGGATTTCCAGTAAAACTGCTGGTGTTAAAAAATAGGTGTGAAGCATTTTCAACATTTGATAAATTCGGAGTATCTGTAGCAGTTAACTGTAAGCTTTGACAATGTGAAAATGCATTAAACATCGAAGCCCATTGTATATTACCCCATTGCGATATCGCAAGAATCTTGTCTGAATTACCAAGATGAGACCAGATTTTAGCTCCATTTGGGTCTAAGGTGAAAGAAGCAAATTGTATTTTACTAAAAACTCCGTTTCCATTACTTATTTTTAGGCGATAAGTCGCCTGATTTGGAGTTGGATTTATCGGTGTTCCAAAATCGATTAAAATTTGACCGGCCGATGTTATATTCGTTAAAGTACCATTATGCTGAGGGTAATTTATTTCTTCCCATTGAATGGTATAGTTTGTTCCTGTCCCCGGAAACCAAATCTGGTTTGCAGATGATTGGGATGATGCGGTTACATAGGTTGTAATTGCTGCATTTACACCACTCGGTTTCCAGATGGTGATAAATTCGTTCTGTGCTTTTAGTAAATGAAAAATAACTAAGAAAAAAAGAGGTAAAAACTTTTTAAGCATATCAATATTTTGTGAAATAAAGATATGTAAAAATAAAAAACTCACCAAATTTGGTGAGTCTAAGTTATTCTATTCCTGCATCATATTGTCTCGGGTATTCTTCTGAACGGCGATTGCACCAAATAAAGCCAGTAAAAATGCAAAAGCATAAAACCCTTTTTCACTCGGTAAGATGGTTGCGTTGAATAATCCTATAGTTAACAGAACAATAGATGATATGGTGGCAAACCAACAGATTCCGTAATAAATATCGGTCACTTTGATGTTTTCTAATCTATCACGAACTGCTTTTTGTAAAGAAATTACGGCAAATAAACCGTAGAGTAGGATGGTAAAGTAGTAACCTTTTTCGTTAAGCTGCATTTCAGCTCTTACCAAACCGACAATAAAACCAACCATTCCGGCTCCTAAAGCAATCCATGATGCTGCAACGAATGCATTTGAAACTCCTTGTTTTTTCATTAAATGTTATTTTTGTTTATTATTGATTCAAATATATTATTTTTTAAATTAATGTTAATATTTATTTCATAGGAGTTTGAAATTTATTTGTTCACAGTAACATCACCAATCAGGTAATTCTATTATGGAAATCTTGTGTAGAATATTTAGACCCGATAGAAGCGACATCCTTTTTTATTGGCACCGGATAGGAGAGGGGCAACAAAAAACATATAACGGATAGCTGGAATTGCTTCTAAGACAATCGATGTTGTAAAAAACAAAACTTTACAAAAAAGAAAAGCTTTGATCATTGTATTTACTGAAGAATATATTCGTAATTATACTTTACGTAATTGCTTCCGTTTGCCGATTTTCCGATGACCTGAACAGGTAATTGTGCACTATTGTACTGAATTTCATAGATAATGTTTTGATTCTGAACCCAATTTCCTGAACTGTCTTTAAAACTGATTCTCTCTGAAGCGTAGTTGTTTTTGCTTAATGCATAAGCACCTCCCATCATTATTCTAAAATATTTATTGGTAAAAGTATACGGATTGAGTTGATTATCATATAAATATTCGTGTTTGGTAGAAAAAGAAACTGAACCACCCATTTCTGAAGTTTCCACGGTAATATTGTCTCCATTGTAAGTGTATGAAGATATATCAGGGTTGCTGCAGTTTGCAGTCTGGCAAAGGGTAGAGGTCGCTATTTTTCCGTTGCTATAAGTGTAATTTATGGTTCGGTTTAATGTAGTATCGGTGTAAATTGCTTTTACATTTTGAAGCTGATCATTATTATAAGTGTAAAGCGCGTAATATTCTAGTGTGTCATCTGTTTTATAATAATTTGTTTTTACAGGTTTTCCTGTTGCATCATATTCGTTGATTGAATTTCTACCGGCAGTCGATGTTTTAATCAATTGTCCCTGATTATTATATTCTAAAGTTGATACAGTCGTTTCAGGACTTGCGGGATTGTCGTAATAAACCGTTGTCACTTTACTCAACAATATCCTTTGTTGTACAGGATCAGTAATCAGCTCATATTCATCTGTGCTGTTGCAACTATTAAATAAGACAACAGAACTCATTAAACTTAGGAAAAAATACTTTTTCATTTTCAAATTTTAATTTTCCAAAAATAGCAATTCCTTAGTGAGTTTTAAAGTATTGAAAAGAAAAATCCCATTATCTTGGATAATGGGATTGTAAGATTTTATTTGAAATGCTTCGACAAAGCTCAGCATGATCAATAATTGTTTAGTATCTGTAATACTCAGGTTTGAATGGTCCTTTCACATCAACACCGATGTATTCAGCTTGTTCAGTAGAAAGAACTTCCAATTCAACGCTTAATTTCTTAAGGTGAAGAGCAGCTACTTTCTCATCTAAGTGCTTAGGAAGCATGTAAACTTCGTTTCCATAAGCAGCAGAATTTGTCCATAATTCGATCTGAGCCAAAGTCTGGTTAGAGAAAGAGTTAGACATTACGAAACTTGGGTGTCCTGTTGCACAACCTAAGTTTACCAATCTTCCTTCTGCAAGGATGATAACTTCTTTACCTTCAATTGTATAGATGTCTACTTGTGGCTTAACTTCAGATTTTGTAGAGCCGTAGTTTTCGTTCAACCAAGCCATATCAATTTCGTTATCGAAGTGACCGATGTTACAAACAACAGCTTTATCTTTCATTTTAAGGAAGTGCTCACCTCTTACGATGTTGAAGTTACCTGTAGTTGTAATGATGATATCCGCGTTATCAACAACAGTATCTAGTCTTTTAACTTCGTAACCATCCATTGCAGCCTGAAGCGCACAAATTGGATCGATCTCAGTAACAGTAACGATAGAGCCAGCTCCTCTGAAAGAAGCTGCAGTACCTTTACCTACATCACCGTATCCGCAAACTACCACTCTTTTTCCAGCCAACATAAGGTCTGTAGCTCTTCTTACAGCATCTACTGCAGATTCTTTACATCCGTATTTGTTATCGAATTTAGATTTAGTAACAGAATCATTTACGTTGATTGCAGGCATTACCAAAGTTCCGTTCTTCATTCTTTCATACAATCTGTGAACACCAGTTGTAGTTTCTTCAGAAAGTCCTTTAATATCTTTTGTGAATTCAGGATATTTATCAAAAACCATGTTTGTTAAATCTCCACCATCATCCAAAATCATGTTCAATGGCTTTCTGTCTTCACCAAAGAATAAAGTCTGCTCAATACACCAGTCAAATTCTTCTTCGTTAAGACCTTTCCAAGCATACACAGGAATTCCAGCAGCAGCAATTGCAGCAGCAGCATGATCCTGAGTAGAGAAAATGTTACAAGAAGACCAAGTAACTTCAGCACCTAAAGCAACCAAAGTTTCGATCAAAACTGCAGTCTGGATTGTCATGTGAAGACATCCTGCGATTCTTGCTCCTTTTAATGGTTGAGACGGTCCGTATTCTTCACGGATTGACATCAAACCTGGCATTTCTGCTTCAGCCAAAGTAATTTCTTTTCTTCCCCATTCTGCAAGAGAAATATCCTTAACTTTATAAGGAACGTATTGTGTTGTTGTACTCATATCTAATGAATAATTTAATTTCTAATTATAAAATGCAAAATTACAACATATAATTTAGATACAAAAAAAAGCATCTTGCTGATTGGCATGAAATAATACATACTATGAAATTTATTTTTATTTATTCTAAATTATGTATTTTTGTGTAAAATAAATCTCTATTATGAATCATACACAACCGCAGGAAGAAGCTCAAAGACAGGCAAAACCTCTTGCTCCTAAAGTAAAAGAATTGGTTGAAAGAACAAAAAGCATCATTCTGGCAACGATAGATGCAGAAGGAACACCAAATTCTAGTTACGCTCCTTTTGTACAGGTAGAAAATACTTTTTATATTTTGGTGTCTTTCATGGCAAAACACACCAAAAATCTTGCTGACGGAAGAAAAACGTCAATCATGTTCATCGAAGATGAGTCTGCCACAAAGCAAATCTATGCTCGTGAAAGATTAACAATAGAAGCATCAACTTCTCAGGTTGAAAGGGACTCTGAAATCTGGAACACAGTAGTTGCCCAATTAAAAGAAACTCACGGCAAAGTGGTGGATGTAATTTCTGAAATGAAGGACTTTATTTTAATCGGTCTACATCCAACGAAAGGTTCTTATGTAAACGGTTTTGGAAGTGCTTATTTTGTAGATGAAAATCTTGAAATTATGGAGCACAGAAATGATGTGAATCATCAGTCTAAATAAATTGAAATTCTATATTTAAATACAGATAGGTTTTTTCAGAAATGGATTAACCTATTTTTTATGTTTGAATTTTTGCATGATTTTATCAAAGCTTTAAGTAATTTTCTTTTTATTACTTTTGCAAAATAAAATAAATCATGCCTCTTTACCGAGATTTTTCTGATGATACTGCAACTATTCTTGTCTGGAAATACGATGAGAATGAGGAGCTTAATATTGATGAGCTTTTAGAGCCTGAAAATGCCGAAAAAGTAAAAGACTATCATCCGAAAAAATTGTTGGAGGTTTTAATGGTCAGAAAACTTTTGAAAAGTTTAAAACCCAATTCAAAAATTCTTTATAAAGAAAGGGAACCGTTTTTATCTCCAAAAGATGCCGAAATTTCGATCACCCATTCTTATCCTTTTGCGGCGATTGCCATTTCTAAAAATAAAATAGGAATTGATATTGAAAAATTTAATCCTAAAATTTTAAGGGTAATTGACAAATTTACTTACGAAAATGAAAGAGGTTTTATTCCCTTTGATACGGAAGTAGTTTTTTATACAATCATCTGGAGTGTAAAAGAAAGTATGTACAAAATTCATCATTCCAAACATTGGTCCCTGAAAAAGCATTATGAAGTAAGACCGTTTGAACTAAAACATCTGCATCACATCAAATGCAGAGTTCATGATGATCAGATTTCAGACGAGCTCAAAGCAAGAGTGGAATTTTTTGACGAGTATTGCTTTACGATTGTGGAAGAGTAGAATTTTCTTCGTTTCTGTACTTTTCAATTACTTTTCGTTGTTCTTTAGCAACATCATAAATCAGTTCCAAAACATCGTGAATGTTTTTCAGTTCAGTTAAATGAGAAATTTTGTTGGGATCTCTTGTATCGAAGTGCTCATTTTCCAAAAGTTCAGTTTTTCTTTTGTGAAGCATATCTTCAATTGAAGAATCTTCAGGCTCAAGGCGGCTTTCCATTCTTAATGTTTCTGAGATTTTGTCACCATTAAGTATTGCCGATACCTGATTCATTTCAGATTCTATTTTTTTACTCCAACTTTCAGAATCTATTTCGGGATACTCCTGATTGCTTTTGGCGTATTGAGACAATGATGCTGTATATGCTGTAATCAGATGTGAAGTTGCCACAAACTGATGTACTACTTCGAGTTTTTTCTGTTGATTTTTAGGATCAGAGATCATTCTCTGGAAATTATCCGAAAGGTTGGCTAAAGAAATGATGGCGTTTTTACGTTTTACTTTATAGTCTTCTACATTAAAACCATCATTCAAAAATTTAGACATTACGCTGTGAAAATACGTGAGATTAGATTCTGCAGATTTTTTCATTAAATCTAAATTCTGAGTATGTTCCCAAACTGGAAGTACGATATATGAAACCAGAAATGCGATAATTCCTGCGATAAAAGTATCTACAATTCTGTCTTTAAAAATAACATTTACATTTCCTGGATTTAAGAAATTAAAACTCATGAAAACATAAATCGTCATAAATAAAACTGCCCAGAAATATCTTCCTTTCAATAAACTGAAACATAAAATCATGCTCAATAAAAGAATAGCAAAAAGCACAGCATTGATATGAATAAAATGCAATAAAGCATAAGCAATCACCGCTCCTGCAACCGTTCCGTAAAAACGCAGGAGATTCCTCTGTTTGGTAATAGAGTAGGCCGGTTTTAAAATGGCGACGATGGTAATTAAAATCCAATAGGTATGCCCGATTTCTACAAACGGAAGTAAAGAAACTAAATATCCCAACAGAAGTGCTATCGTTATTCTTATCGCATGTCTGAAATGTGATGAGGTAAGAGAAATATTGCTTTTTAAAACCTTAAAATTAATTTTCTCTTCTTTAGGCATAAATTTCTTTAAATCTAAACCTGTAGAAAGACTTTTTGCGAGTTTTACGTTCTGAGAAAAAACTTTATAAATCTCATTGATCTCTTTTGTGATTTCATTGATACGCATCATAATTTGGCGTAAAATCATGAAATTTTCTAGGTTCTCGGGAGTCATTTCCTTATTTCTTAATTCGAAATAATGGGCATTAAGCTCATGAAAATGTACTTCCAGATTGAAAATCGGTTTTGCCCGTGTGCTGCTTTGTAAAGAGATACCGATGTTGGCAATTTCTTCCGAAAGAATATTCAGATAATCGTGTATTTTTACCAGAATTGAGGTGTCTTTGAAGCTTTCCTGAAGCTTTTTGTAATCGCTTTCAGAGGTCATCAGTTTCTCGTGAAGGTCCATAGAATTCAGAAACATCAACATCAGTAATCTGCTGATTGTTGTTGATTCGTTAACGATAGTTCTGGTTTTGAAAACAGTTTCGCGGGTTTCTTCCTGAAGGTTTTTAATCTCGATCTGCTTTGCAATAACCTGGCTGTTCAGTTTATCAAAATCAGGATTCTGTTGATAGAAATTGGCTTTAATTTTAAGAAATTCAGCAAGCTGAAGATAATTTTCACCAATCATCTGGCTTGCCAGTTTATACGGCTGAATCGTAGTGACAATAAGGAAGATCAATAAAAACCAGGTACATCCGGCTGCAAAAATCAGTAAGCTTTTCAGAATATTGGCTCCGGTTAAATGACCGTCGATAAAAATGGCTAAAACGACTAAGGCTAAAGAACCTACGGCGGCTAATCTTTGTCCGTAAACTCCGATTAATGAAAAAAACATTCCGAAAACAATGACTTCCAGAAGAACAAGCGGAATAATTCCTTTCAGCAAACTTGCAATAGATGCAACAACTATAAAGCAGAAAATAGCGAAAATTAATGAATTTCTACGTCTGATAAATGGTCCCGGTTGATCGGTTAATGCTACAAAGCTGGTTCCCAAAGGAAACAGGAAATATTCTTTAAGCAAACCAAAATAGGAGAGAACTAAACACGGAACCACCGTTGCCAATGTAATTCTTATGGAAGAATATACATATTGGCTGGTTACGATTTTTTTGAGCTCCGAAGAATAGTTCATTTTACAAAAATAAGAGTTAAATGTGAATTAGCAGTTTTACTTCGTAAGTGAATTGTGAATTTTTACTTAAATATTTTATTAAATGCAGATAAAAATGACAGCAAAGTATTCAAACAAAAAAAGCCTCATAAAAATGAGACTTTTCAAAACTTTTTATAGTATGTTTTTTTAATAATCCACATTTGAAGTTTCATCACCGATGTTCCAAGTTAAACCGAAACGAATAGTGTTATCTAATGCTGTATTAATTTTAGACATATTGATTAAGTAAGATACATCAAGACCAAAAGAACGGTACTTTAAACCAATACCTGCTGTTGCAAACTGTCTTGCTCCCTGCTCTTCACTTTCATGGAAATAACCTCCTCTTACAGCAAATGCATTGTCATAAGAATATTCTAATGCACCACTATACATAATTGAATTGGTATTTTTGAAAGATTTTCCGATACCTGCCATTACACCAACGTTAGGAACCTGATAAATTGGCTGTCTTGTATTAGGATCTGTACCTACAAATTCTGATCCAGGAACCAAGATTTTAGATCCTTCTACAGAAAGACCCACCTTGTTCATATCATCAAGATACATATCGTAACCAACACCTATTCTAGCCATTGTAGGAAGATAAGATCTAGAAGCCTCATCACCTGTATAGTCTAATTTCGGACCTAAGTTTGTAATTGAAAAACCTGCATTTAACTTACCGTCCATATTTCCAAAACTTGAAAATTTAGGAGATGTATAGTAACCTGAAACATCTACAGCAAATGTATTTGCTGGTTTCAGTGTAGTATCGGTGTTGAATCCTCCAGATAAATCTGAGCGAATGAATCTACCTGTAACCGCCATAGAGTAAGAATCGGATAATTTCAAAGCATACGCAACGTCGATTGACATTTCGTTTGGTTTTGAAACCCCATTAGAGGTTACTGTATTGTCTACACCAAGCTCGGTAAGTTCTACTTCTCCCATATTAAAGTAATAGATACTTGCAGAAATGGTAGATCTTTCTTCCTGGCCTAAAAATTTATGGAAAGCACCGTATAATAAAAATACATCATTGGTTAATTTTCCCATATATGGAGTGTAGTTTAAACCTACAGAAGAACTTGTTCTGCTAAAAGGATATTTTGCAGCATTCCAGAATTGCGAGAACGCATCAGGTGAAGTTACCACACCCTGATCTCCCATACCTCCTGATCTTGCATCTGGTGCGATTCTAAGGAATGGAGCTCCGGTTAATACAGGTCTTACCTGACTCAAATCTTGCGCGTAGCTTAAAAAACCAGCACTCAAACCAATCCCTAAAAGCAGTTTAGTAGTTAAATTCATATGTTGTCTTTTATATATTATCAGTTTTTTATTGATATTGTTGATTAATTATTTATTTACTTCAAAAGTACCATTTTTTCTACAGCTGTAGCACTGCCTTTGCATTTTTCTTGATTTTGACTTTTTGCAAATATCTTAAAAATATACGTACCTTTTGCAACTGTGTCACCAAAATCGTCTTTTCCATCCCATTCAATTGCCTGACGTGGTGTTCTAAAGCCCTGTAGGAAAGGTTCTGCGACTACAACATTTGTTAAAGTTCTTACCAGTTTTCCCGTAATTGTATAAATTTGAACGTTTACATCTAAAATATCATCACAATTATGTTCAAATTGAACGTATGTTTTATTGGTAAAAGGGTTTGGCCAGTTCAATGGTCTGTTAATAATCAAATGTTGATCTGCTTCATCTTTAACTTCAAAGTTTAACGTTTCAGTTGTCGAATTATTGTTGATATCCCAAACTTTAAATGTTAATTGGTGTTGACCTATCGCCAAGTTCCTGAAAGGGTAGGTTACATTTCCTTTTTGATAATCTGCCAAAGCAGGATTTATACATCCGTTTCCTTCACCTGAAGAAAAGAAATCATTTAAAACAATGGTATTAATAATTTGCCCGTCTAAATATACTGTAATATCATGACCAACACCAGAACCTGTAGAGTTTATTCCTGTATCGTCATTCAAACATGCTAAAAGCATCGGATTCTGATCTGTAATACCGCCATTTGCAAAATTAGTGTTGTTCATGTACAATTTTATTTTTGGTGGCTCATTATCATTGATTCCGTTAGGATTAATATCTCCTACCTGTACAAACTGATTGTCGAATACATCTATCGATTTGTTATCTGCATATCCTAAGATTCTACCTTCTCCCACAGCATAATTAATATCCTTTGGAACATAAAATTCTACAGTGAAAACTCCGTTTACTGCGGTTCCTGAAGCTTTTACAATAGCGCTTCCTTCTTCTTTATAACTTAAAGCGGGAGTTAAGTCTCCATCATTGTTTAGAGTAGTTTTATTTAATTTTTTATCAAAAATATTAATAACCACTCTTCCGTTAAAGCCTGTATTTAAAGTTCCGTTTGTATTATTGATATGACCTTTCACTTTCACAAAATCCAAACCTCTGATTAATCCTGGAACAGGGGTGTCTATTGCATCAATCACCAATAATCTCTGAGGTCTGCTCAATTTCATTGCAGGATCTCCCAAAACATTTACTTTTAAATGATTGCTGTTTCCCGGTTTTAATTTTTTTGCATTTAGATGAGCATTTCCGATAGTATTAAAATCATCATTGGTCATTTTAAACATTTCTTTTGTAAAAAGATCTGTGAAATCTCTTCCATAGTCTACACCAATTGCTCTACTAGATGTAATCATTGCAGCGGGACCTCCCTGTTTTAATTTAATAAACTGTTCTCCTGCCGAAAAAGTAGACGGCTCATCCCAAAGTGTGAATTCACAGGTAATTGTTGATACAAACGGGAATCTGCTGTAAACATTTGAGAAATTATTTGAGTTCTGAATTTCATCTGTTGTTAAAACTCTTTCCTGAGCCCACCCGTTGACACCTCCATGCCCGAAATAAAATAAATAAAGACTATTGCCTATATCATTAGAGATTGCCTGGTTTACTTGAGGATATCTCTGACCTCCTGCTGTACTTTGTGCCTGAAAAGCATCCAGATAAAGTTTTCTTACATTGTATTCTTTCAAAGTATTTACTAGCGGAATTTCAAATGTGTTGGCAAGAGTATTATTCATCACATTATGGAAAGGACCACCTCCTTGTCCATCATCATCCACAATAAAATCAAGCTTCATTCTCCATTCTCCGAAAGGTGAAGACTGTCCGGGAAGTGAATTGTAATAGGCTAAAGTTTTATCAACCATATTAGCTGCTTCTGTAGGATTGGCTGCCGGAATTCTACCTATTGGTAAATCTGGAAGATTATTTGTTATTTCTTTAGCAGTCTGCGGTTTTGTCATCACAATATAATCGTCTGTAACAAAAGAGCTTACAAAATCTGAGGATGATTGACTCTGATAACTTGAAACAATATTAGAGTTATTCGAAACTCTGTTTTTATAATCATATGATGTATCACCTAATATAAATACATACTTAAGGCTTCCAAGCGGAGTGTTAAGTTTTGTTACAAAATCTCTTATTGCGGTAAGATCTTTGCTTCCACTGCCAAATTCATTATAAATCTTATCTGTGTCTACAATCTGAACATTAAAATTATTTTTTGTCTGGTGGTAATTGGCAATTCTTTGTGCCTGTGCCATCATTGGAGGTGTTGTGATGATTAAGTAATCTACATTTTGTAAAGCTGAAAGATTTTGATTGGCTATTCTTCCTACAAACTGAGGTGAAAAAGCGGCGTCAGCTCTGAAAGCTACAAATTCATTATTGAAATTTGGATCGGAAGTAGCATAACCAAAATTGAAATTTCCGCTTCCCACTGCTTTGTTTACTCTTCTGTTGGCATTTGTAATATCAGTCACATCCCAAACCTGCTCCAGATTTCCGGTATTAGAAATACTAAAACCGTAATTGGTATTGGTTCCGCTTGCCAAAGAAAAATCTCTGAAATTCATCTGAGTTCCGTTGAATTTTAAATCATCTTTGTATTGCACTTCTGCATAATCCAGATAAAAAGCACCGTTTGGATTGGTTGAAATATTGGGCAAATAATTAATCGTAAGTTGGTTTCCCGACAGGTTAGAAATAGTGCCACTATAAGTGATTGGGAAAAAGTCATAGGCATAATCAGGGTCGTTTTGGGGAACCGCTTGCGGTGAAGAATTCTGATTATTGATGTTAAACGTAATACTATTTTGCTGCGCTTTCCATCCTACAACCTGAGTTCTGTAACGTATAACGTCGGTTCCCTGAATTGCCGAAGCTAGATTGAATGTTACAGTTTTGTCAGTTGTAAAGCCTTGGTCTTCTACCCAAATCCTTCCTACTTTCATTAAATTTTTCTGATCATTATTAATAACCTGATAGTTATCAAATCTTGAAATAAGCGTTGTTGCCGGAAGATTTAAATCAATATTCTGTACTCTTTTTCCTGCTCCTTTATCAAAATTAATATAGTAGTAAGAAAAGTCTTCATAGATGTTTTTTACATTTTCACTTCTGTCAATCAGTCTTGTTTCGGCTCTCTTAAATCCATTTCCGTTTGCTGTGTTATAAAGGTTGTAACCATTTGGGCCTTGAGCATAAAAAAGTGCATAATCCCCATCATTCCATACATTATCATCCTCACCAACTACCTGAATGGCATTTTCCTGCAAAGCACTATATTTTGCGTCCTGATTAAATTCAGTAAGCATTATACCTCCATTTCCGTAAATTCTGAAATTTTTTGGATTGATATTGGAGGGATTTATTCCATTGTCTCTCAAAAATTGAGCAGTTATTTTGAAAATTCCTGATTTATCAACTTTAATTTTATAAAAACCACCACTTGATAAAGGATTTTGAGTAGTTCCAACTTTACTTGCCATTAAAGGTGCAGATGAATTGCTTTCTGAAATATCGAAAGAAGACAATCTTAAAATTTTTCCTTTAATATTTTTAAACAATCCTACCTGTATACTCGCATATCGTTCTCCTTCAGAATAGTAGTAATTAATATCTGCAAAATCAAAATCCTGAATAAGATCTTTATTCAGCTCAAATAAATCTTTTGCAGAAACAGATTCCCAAATAAGATTAGAAACACGAAGCTGTTTTTCACCTGCTTTTTGCTTATTAATGATAAAAATATTATTTTGGCTGTACGAAAAACCTTCGTTTTTGAAATTTGGAAGATTCTTTTTGGTATCACCATAATCTTGAATTTTGGCTCCGTCCCAATTAATGGGCACTCGCTGAGCCCAAGCGGTTGATACAAAAGCAAATACAAGTAAGAGAGTGATTTTTAGTCTCATGTTTATGTTTGAAATTTCTAAATTACAAAATAAATGAAAATTTTATAATTAATATGTGATACCATAAAATTAATTTGTTAAGATTTTTCAAAAAAATCAAATCTTTATTTGATTTATTGAATAATTTATTTTTTCTTTGTACTTTGAATAATATTTATATCGACTATGAAAAAACTAAAGTTGTTTTCATTAATAGCATTGAGTTCTACACTTGCATTAACCAGCTGTGGTGGTTCAGGAACTTCCGGAGGCGGGGGTACCAAAAAATTTGTCAGCAAGACAGGTTGGAAACCAAACGAAAAACAGGGTTGGTTTTTTGCAGGAAAGCAACAGAAGCAAAAAGGTTGGCCGGGAATGGTATATGTTGAAGGAGGAACTTTTACAATGGGATTAGTGAAAGATGATGTAATGCACGATTGGAATAACTCGCCTCGCAGAATGCAGGTTAGTTCGTTCTTTATCGGTGAAACTGAGATTACTAACTACGAATACCGCGAATACCTTACATGGTTGAAGTATGTATTCCC